>Ga0189290_100270_pt1 | contig 16135 bp, 10 predicted proteins | sample UW140minimetaG_FD_130318 | JGI IMG/M metagenome (GOLD analysis project Ga0189290, IMG submission 130318) | Marine microbial communities from the Costa Rica Dome - UW140 mini metaG | ecosystem: Environmental > Aquatic > Marine > Oceanic > Photic zone | place: Costa Rica: the Eastern Pacific...
AGAAGAACGCGGGCTATCCACTCAAGTCGAGGAATGGGCGGGGTTGCTTCGGCGCAATCCTGGCGGCACGGTCGTACTCGACCGCCCGGCGGAGCCATCATCAGAGGTTGATCCACCCTATACCGGGCTTCTGTCAGGTACACGGCCAGTCTACGGCTACACCGTTGCCGATGAAACCGGGACGGTACTAGATCGCTCCGATGCCAACGCTCCAGCCGGACGCCCTCAATCAGCAGACGCGGAACCGGTTCTTTCAAGTGGACTGACGCTCGATGGTACCGGACCAGTCCTGATCGCCGAACTTTACGTCCCGGAGTTTGGGGTTTGGCTCCGGCTGGCGCGATCGCGCTCGGATGTCACCGCCCTAACCAACACTTTCTTTGCCCAATCCCTCGAAGAATTGGGTTGGGCGGCGCTGGCAATGCTTGTCGTCATGGTGATCACTGCAGTGAGCATCGTTCGCTTCAGTCTGCTGGGACTCCGGCGAGTGGCTGCGCAGGCCGAACGGATCACCTTTGACAATTTGGGGCATCAGCGGCTTGCCGGCTCATCGGCACCTGCGGAGGTGCAGCCTTTGATCGCTGCCGTCAACCATGCCTTGGACAGCATAAGGGCCGGTGCAGTTGCTCAACGCGATTTCTCGATCCATGCCGCTCATGAGCTTCGGACGCCGCTAGCCGACCTCAAGCTCCGGTTGGAAGGCCTCGCATCTGATCCGGACCGGGATGCGGCCATGCAGGACATCGATGCAATGGCCCGTCTAATCGAGCAGTTGCTGCAAATCGCTCGGTTGGATGGGAGTACGGCTTTCTCCCTCCAATCGCTCCGCCTCGGTGAGACAATCGCCCAGATCCTGCAGGACGCGGCCCCGCGCCTGGTGTCCGCCGGATGGTCGCTCGAGGCGGACGGCCTGGACTTGCCCGTTCGGGTCATCGGCGATTCGACACTGATCGGTATGATCATGCGAAATCTCTTGGATAACGTCCGTAAACACACACCAAGTGGTGCGTGTGTAAAAGTTTCCATATCCAACGACGGAACGCTTCTATTTGCCGATACGGGTCCGGGATTGCCGCGGGAGTTTCCCTGTTCAGGCTTCGCACGGTTCGTCCGGGGCAATGACGATGCTCGGTCCGGAAGCGGACTGGGACTTTCGATATGTGAAACTGCCATGCGGCGCATGAGGGGAACATTCAGCCGAGAACCCGCAGTGGGCGGCGCTGCCTTTCGGATGACCTTCAGCCTGGACCAGGGTCCAGTTTAGGACTGACCCAGCAACCCATTGTCCTCGGGTCGCGAAGCGGTCCGACCCTGAACGACCACAATGCGCCGGAAACGGGTTGCGTGGCAGCGGCCGCAGAACGATCGCTTTCCGCCCGCCCAATCCATTTGCAGGCGGTAACAATAATGGGCCGAAAGGAGACCGTCCGCTTCTGGAGCGTTGTCGCAAATAGCCGTCATTCCGCTCACGACCCAGAAGAGCCGCTCGTGGTGCTGCCTCCCTTTGCACTAAGCAGACATCCGTCGTGCAAACCAGAGATGGGAAAACTCACCTCATCAACTGGCCAGCAACGGTTCCGCCGCCGCTGCCACACGCTCCCGCGCCTCTGTCCCAAGCCGCTGGATCGGTCGCGGCAGTTCCATTTTTCCGAGGCCAAGGAGATCGAGGAGCACGTACATGACGCGTAGGCTTCCGAAGGTCTTGAAGGTCTCCCAAAGGGGCGACAGCTCGGCATCGATGCGACGCGCCTCCTCGCCGTCGCTCGCCCGCGCGGCGCGGGCGAGGGCAACGACAGGAGTGGGCAGCGTGCCCCCGAGGACGCTGTAGAAGGCATCCGCCCCCGCCAGTAAAGCATCCGCAGTGCCCCAGTCGCCGCTGTAGCCGACCGCAAGCTCCGTCCGGTTGCGCAGGGTGGCGAGCTCGCCAACGTAGTCGCCGTCCGAGGGCAAGGGCATCTTCACGGCCCGGATCGCCGGGAGGCCGGAGAGCCGCTCCAGGAGATCGAAGCCGAAGGTGAAGTGGGTGGTGCCGGGATTATTGTAGAGGCAGAACGGCAGGCCGGAGGCATCCGTCACGGCCCGGTAGTGCTCGAAGGCTTCGTTCTGCGTCAGTGGCGTGTAGGAGACCGGCGCCATGAGAAGCGCGTCGGTGCCCGCGGCCTCGGCATCCCGGGCAAGATCCCGCGCCCAATCCGTGCGGAGCGCCCCCACGCCGACGACTAGGGGCACGCGCCCTCGTACACACTCCACCGCGGCTTCGACCGCCCGGAGACGCTCATCCCGGGTCAGGTAGGCGTAAGTGCCCGTCGAGCCGAGGAGACCGATCGAGTCCACGCCCGCCTCGCACAGGCGGTCCAACAGCTTCGCGAGCATCTCGACATCGACGCGCCCGTGTTCGTCGGCGGGCGTGACCGGGAAGGCGCAAAGGCCGTGGAAGGGTGAAGGACCGGGCATCGTCGGCTCCGTTGCGATGGGCACAGCCGCGCATCAACTCATTAGCGCGGCTTCTAGGTCTTATCGGTTTCAGGGGTCTAAAGGCGCGGAGGCGGAAAGGGTACGGTCAGGCGAACATCGAAAAGGACCGCCTGTTGATCGCCTCACGACCTCGAGCCGCCCTCGTCTTCATTTCCACGGCCGCCATTACGACGATGGCGGCGGGTCGGCAGGTCCATGGCCACTCGCGTGCAGTTCCCGGAACTGGAGGCGCTCGGGCACTACACAACCGTGCGCCGCGGCGACGTGGCCGAACACATCATGACGACGCCGACGGCCACAAGCCAGTCCACCGTCCAGGCCCCTCGAAAGTATTGCATTGCGGAAAAATCCTGCGTGCGCACACTGTGCGACATGGACGCCGATCTCTCAATCCTGGTCTTCGACGAAAATGCCGTTCGTGCCGCTATCATCGAGGCGGGACTGCGCGAGGCCGGACATCGGCGGGTCGCCGTCGTCAGGGAAATTCTCGGCTTGGTGAAACGCATCGAGATGGTTCAGCCGGACGTGATCGTCGTGGATCTGGAAAACCCCAACCGGGACCAGCTGGAACACTTCTTCCAGGTCTCCCGCTCGGTGAAGAAGCCGGTCGCGATGTTCGTCGACCGCTCCGACGCCGGCGCGATCGAGGCGGCCGTCGACGCCGGCGTCTCGGCCTATATCGTCGACGGGCTCAGGAAGGAGCGCGTCAAGCCGATCCTCGACATGGCGATCTCGCGCTTCAATGCCTTCTCCAGGCTGTCCAGCGAACTGGCGGAAGCGCGCTCGGAACTGGCCGAGCGCAAGGTGATCGAACGCGCCAAAGGCATCCTGATGAAACTGAAGAAGCTGGACGAGCCTGCAGCTTACGCGCTCCTGCGTCGAACGGCGATGAACGAGAACCGAAAGATCGCCGACGTCGCCCAGGGCCTCGTCAGTGCCTATTCGCTGTTGGGAGATGCTCGTGACGAAGCTTGAGAGCGTGCGCCTCGGCTATCTGCCGCTGCTCGACAGCGCCGTGCTGCTGGTTGCCGCGAAACTCGGCTTTGCCGAGGGACGCGGTCTCGATCTCAGCCTCTTCCGGGAAACCTCCTGGGCGACGATCCGCGACCGGATGGGGGTCGGCCAGTTCGACGCCGCACACATGCTGGCGCCGATGCCGATCGCGGCCAATCTGGGCATTGGCCCGCTTGCCGTTCCGATGATCGCGCCGATGGTGCTGGCGCTCGGCGGCAATGCCGTCACTGTCTCGACCGCCCTCGCCCAGGCCATGGCCGATACGGCCGGCGAGGATCTGGATGGGCCTGCAGCGGCGGGCGCCGCACTGAAATCAGCCCTCGGCAGGCGGGCGCAGGCAAGGCGCAGCCATGCCCGCCTTGCTGTCGTCCATCGCTATTCGAGCCACAATTACGACCTGCGGTACTGGCTTGCCGCGTCCGGGATCGAACCGGACCGGGACGTGGAGATCACCGTCGTGCCGCCGTCACTGGTGCCCGACGCCCTCGCCGCCGGGGAGATCGACGGATTCTGCGTCGGCGAACCCTGGAGCACGGTGGCCGTGCGGCGCGGTGTCGGGCGGATCGTCACCAGCAAGGCGGAGATCTGGCAACGCGGCCCGGAAAAGGTGCTCGGTGTCTCCTCCACATTTGCAAGGGACCGCCCGGAAACCCTGTCCCGGCTCATCGACGCCCTCGGCCAGGCCGCACTCTGGTGCGCTGATCCGGCCCATCATCGCGCTCTCGCGGATTTGCTGGCCTTGCCGCAACATCTCGGCGTGCCGTCGGACGATCTCATGGCGGGGATAACGGGTGGCATGGAAGTCGCTCCCGGACGATTCCGGTCCATCGAGGGCTTCATGATCTTCGCTGGTGGAGAGGCCAATCGTCCCGACCGGAGCCATGGCCGATGGCTTTATCGTCAGATGGCACGATGGGGCGACGTCCGCTTCTGCGAAACCGGGCTGGCCATCGCCGGCCGGACATTTCGCCCGGATCTCTTCGACAAGGCGCGAGGAGACCTAAAGCCCGCTGCCGCACAAGATGAAGATGCGGACGAGGATGGAGCGTCTTCCGTCACAGACCGCCCGGCGGGCCTTTTTGATGCAGAAGCCGGCGATCCGCATGAGACATGAGCACATCGCCTGATCGGATGGACGGCGATCTGCACAACAAATATACAGACTTTGGAAAAGTTCAAAAAAACCGCAAAAACGCATCCTGCCGCGTTGCAACATCGCTGCTGCGGCAGTAAGAATGGTCGCCAGAGACCGATTACTGATCCGTCTCCCATTATCTCCCGGCAACGCTTGCCGGCATCATAGGCGCCCAATGGCGGGCGCACCGGCAAGGCTGCCGACTTCGTTTTCATGCGCTCCGAGGCTTCGGAGCGACAACGGGTCGGGCAGCCTTTTTTCATTTCAACGATCAGCAACGCCGGCGCGGCATGCCCGGCGAACGGGGACGCTTACGCCATGGCCAGCATCATCGCAGTCTCTCGCCGAACCCTTCTTGGCTGCACGGGAGCGTTTGCCGTCCTGGCCGCTTCGCCTGCGTCGGCCGGCATGCTGCCGGTCGAGAAGGACGAACTGACCTTTGGCTTCATCAAGCTCACCGACATGGCGCCGCTCGCCATCGCCAAGGAGATGCACTTCTTCGAGGATGAGGGCCTGTACGTCACGATCGAGCCCCAGGCCAACTGGAAGGTGCTGCTCGACCGCACCATCACCGGCGAGCTCGATGGCGCCCACATGTTGGCCGGCCAGCCCCTGGCGGCGACGATCGGCTACGGCACCAAGGCGCATATCGTCACGCCGCTCTCCATGGATCTGAACGGCAACGGCATCACCGTCTCGAACGACGTCTGGGCGGAGATGAAGACGCACATCCCGGCGGGCCCCGACGGCAAGCCGGAGCACCCGATCTCGGCTGCCGCGCTCGCACCGGTGGTCGAGCAGTACCGCTCGGCCGGCAAGACCTTCAACATGGGGATGGTCTTCCCGGTCTCGACCCACAATTACGAGCTGCGCTACTGGCTTGCGGCCGGCGGGCTCAACCCTGGCTATTATTCGCCGAGCGACACCTCCGGCCAGATCGACGCCGAGGTGCTCCTGTCGGTGACCCCGCCGCCGCAGATGCCGGCGACGCTCGAGGCCGGCACCATCCAGGGCTATTGCGTCGGCGAACCGTGGAACCAGCAGGCGGTGTTCAAGGGCATCGGCGTGCCGGTGATCACCGACTACGAGATCTGGAAGGACAATCCCGAGAAGGTCTTCGGGATGACGGCGGCCTTCGTCGAGGAAAACCCGAACACCGCGATCGCCGTCACCAAGGCGCTGATCCGCGCCGGCCAGTGGCTCGATGCCGATGGCGGCGCCAACCGCCGGCAGGCGGTCGAGATCCTGTCGCGGCCCGAATATGTCGGGGCCGATCCCGAGGTCATCGCCAACTCGATGACCGGCACCTTCGAATACGAGAAGGGCGACACGCGCGAAGCGCCGCACTTCAACGTCTTCTTCGACAAGTTCGCGACCTACCCCTTCTACTCGGATGCGGTCTGGTACCTCACCCAGATGCGCCGCTGGGGCCAGATCTCCGAGGAAAAATCCGATGCCTGGTACGCAGAGACCGCCGCGTCGGTCTACCGGCCCGACATCTACCGGAAGGCCGCGGAATCCCTCGTCGAGGACGGCTATCTGGACCCGTCCGCAGTGCCCGACACCGATGGCTACAAGCCGGCGACGGCCGAATTCATCGACGGCGTCGAATACGAGGGGCGCAAGCCGAACGAATATCTCGCGAAGTTCGAGATCGGGCTGAAGGGCTCCGAGGACGTCGCCAGCGTCGTCTCCAACTGAGCGCAGCCGCTCGCGCCGGGCAGCCCTGCCCGGCGACCTTGCCGCCGAAGCATTCGACGAAGGAACGCCAGCGATGAGTACCGCCTCCGATTTCATGGGCGACGAGCTGTCCCCCGCCGAGCGCCGAATTCTGAAGCGCGAAAAGCGGATGTCCCGGATCACCCGCGCCACCGGACCGCTGACCGCGATCGGCCTCGGCTGGTCCGTGCCGGTCATGAAGATCGCTGCGGGAGACGATGCCCGCAGCAATCTGCGCGCCTTGTGGCAGAGCCTGATCGTGCCGCTGATCGGCATCGTCGCCTTTCTCGCCGCCTGGGCCGCCCTCGCCCCGCAGGTCCAGACATCATTGGGCACGGTGCCCGGGCCGGTCCAGGTCTGGCAGCAGGTCGGCTCGCTCTATGACGACTATCAGCGGGGCCGGCAGGACCGGGTGGCGTTCTACGAGCGACAGGAGGCGCGCAACACCAAGCTGGTCGAACAGGGCATGGCGGACCGCGTGAAGTCCCGCAGCTACACGGGTGCCCCGACCTATCCGGAACAGATCCTGACCAGCCTCAAGACGGTGTTTCTCGGCTTTGTGCTCGCCACCATCATCGCCATTCCGGTCGGCATCGCCTGCGGCTTGTCCGCGACGATCAACGGCGCGCTCAATCCGCTGATCCAGATTTTCAAGCCGGTGTCGCCGCTGGCCTGGCTGCCGATCGTCACCATGATCGTCTCGGCTCTCTACGTGAACGCCTCCGACGCCGTGCCGAAGTCGATGGTGGTCTCGGCGATCACGGTCACCCTCTGCTCGCTCTGGCCGACCCTGATCAACACGGCTCTCGGCGTCGCCTCGATCGACAAGGATCTCGTCAATGTCGGCAAGGTGCTGCAGCTGCCGACGCACAAGACCATCACCAAGCTGGTCCTGCCTTCGGCCATGCCGCTGATCTTCACCGGGCTGCGCCTGTCGCTCGGCGTCGGCTGGATGGTGCTGATTGCCGCCGAGATGCTGGCCCAGAATCCCGGCCTCGGCAAGTTCGTGTGGGACGAGTTCCAGAACGGCTCGTCGGATTCGCTGGCCCGGATCATCGTCGCGGTGATCACCATCGGCATCGTCGGCTTCATGCTCGACCGGATCATGGCTGCCCTGCAAACCGCCTTCACCTTCACCTCGAACCGCTGAGACGGCCTTCCCGGGCGCGAAAGGACACGACCATGGTCACCCCCCCGATGATCGAACTGGCGAATGTCTCGAAGGCCTACGGCGAGGGCCCGGCTCGCGCCGAAATCCTCGACGGCATCGACCTCAAGGTCGCGGAAGGCGAGTTCGTCGCGATCGTCGGATTTTCCGGTTCCGGCAAGACCACGCTGATCTCGCTGCTGGCAGGGCTCATCCGGCCCGATGCCGGCCAGGTCCTGATGAAAGGCGCCCAGGTGACGGGACCCGGCCCGGAGCGCGGGCTGGTCTTCCAGTCCTATTCGCTGATGCCGTGGCTGACGGCTCGCGGCAATGTCGCGCTCGCGGTCGACACCGTTTTCGCCCGCGAGACGAAGGCCTCCCGCAAGGCGCGTGTCGACCGATACATCGAGATGGTCGGTCTCGCACACGCCGTCGACCGCAAGCCCGCCGAGCTCTCCGGCGGCATGCGCCAGCGTGTCTCGGTTGCGCGGGCTCTCGCCATGAGCCCGGAGATCCTGCTGCTCGACGAACCGCTCTCGGCTCTCGACGCCCTGACCCGCGCCAAGCTGCAGGACGAATTCGCCGCGATCAGCCAGGTCGAGAAGAAGACCATCATCCTGATCACCAACGATGTCGACGAGGCGATCCTGCTCGCCGACCGGATCATCCCGCTCGATCCTGGCCCGAAGGCCAGTCTCGGCCCGTCCTTTCCGGTCGAACTGCCGCGCCCGCGCGATCGCTCGGCGATGAATGCCAATGAGGAATTCAAGCGCCTGCGGCGCGAGATCACCGGCTATCTGATGGATCGGGGGCGCCATGCCTCCGCCGACACGGATGCAGCGGTCTGCCTGCCCAACGTCGTCCCGATCACCCAGAGATCAGCGAAGGGACCGATGCCGGAGCTTCCGGCGGCCTATCGCCGCGCAGCGCAATCCGCCATCGGGCGCGGCTATGTCGAGTTCTACGAGGTCACCAAGACCTATCCGACGCCGAAGGGGCCGCTGACCGTCGTCGACGGCTTCGACATGAAGATGGAGAAGGGCGAGTTCGTCTCGCTGATCGGCCATTCGGGCTGCGGCAAGTCGACGGTCCTGTCCATGGCCGCCGGCCTCAACGACATCTCGTCCGGGGGCATCATCCTCGATGGCCGCGAGGTCAGCGGAGCCGGCCCCGAACGCGCGGTGGTGTTCCAGTCGCCCTCCCTGATGCCCTGGCTGACCGCCCGGGAGAACGTCGCTCTCGGGGTCGACAGGGTCTATCCCGACGCGACGCCGGCCGAACGCCGCGATGTCGTCGAACATTATCTCCACCGCGTCGGGCTCGGTGATTCCATGCACCGGCGGGCCGAAGACCTGTCCAACGGCATGAAGCAGCGGGTCGGCATCGCCCGTGCCTTCGCCCTGTCGCCGAAACTGCTGCTGCTCGACGAACCGTTTGGCATGCTCGATTCACTGACCCGCTGGGAGCTCCAGGACGTCCTGATGGATGTCTGGAAGCGGACCCAGGTGACCACCGTCTGCGTCACCCACGACGTCGACGAGGCGATCCTCCTCGCCGACCGGGTCGTGATGATGACCAACGGCCCGATGGCCCTGATCGGCAAGATCATGAAAGTCGACCTGCCGCGCCCGCGCACCCGCAAGGCGCTGCTGGAACATCCCGATTACTACCTCTATCGCGAACAGCTCCTGAGCTTCCTGGAAGAGTACGAAAAGGGTGGCCCAGGCACACAGGCGGCCGGCGCGGAGACGACCGCCGACGACAAGACCGCGGGCGCGGAAAGGGAAGCGGCATGAGCGTGATCGCGCCCGAAGTCGCCACCCGCGCCTTTGTCGAGGTGACGGAAGTGTGGGTGCCCGACGGCGACCGCCTGGTCTGGTCGAGCGGCAATTACGGCACCCTGGACGCCTTCGCCGCCGCTTCGGCGAAACAGAGCTTCGCCAGGGGCGAAGGCCTGCCCGGCCGAGCCTGGGACGAGGCCTGCCCGGTGGTGCTGAAGCAGTTCGACGGCTCCTATTTCCAGCGCGCCGAAGCCGCGAGGGCGGCGGGACTGACCTGCGCGGTCGCCGTGCCGATCTTCGCAGGAAGCGCGCTGAAGGCCGTCATCGTCGTGCTGTGCGCCGATGACGAATTGCGCACCGGTGCCATCGAGGTCTGGCGCGAGAGCGACGGCCTCCTGATGCTGGACGACGGCTATTACGGCGCGGCGCGGCACTTCGAATGGGTCTCGCAGCATACGCATTTCCCCCGCGGACAGGGCCTGCCCGGCGGCGTATGGGCGGCGAACGCGCCGATGCTGATGCGCGATCTCGGCTCGGGCTACCGCTTCATCCGCGCCGAAAGTGCCGGCAGGGCCGGCTTGACCACCGGTCTTGGCCTGCCGATCACCGTGCCGGGCGACCGGACCTATGTCCTGACGCTGCTTTCGGCCCGCGGCACGCCGATCGCCCAACGGTTCGAGCTGTGGAATGCGCGCGCCGCCGGAACGGCCGGCGCCAGGGAGGCGATCCTCGCCGACGGCATCTGCCAGCGCGAGGGACCGCTCTGGGACGACGAGACCGAGCGGCGCGTGGCGGCCTGGCAGGGACCGATCGGCGAGGTGCTGGGCACCGGCATCCCCGCCGTCAAGCACGACAATCCCGCTCTGACCACAGGCTACGCATCGATGGTGGCTGTTCCGATCTATCGCGAAGGAACGATCAGCCACGTCGTCGCCTGGTACTATTGAAAGGAACGTTCATGCAGAAACTGGTCGTCATCGGTGCCGGCATGGCGTCCGGCCGGGTGCTCGAGACCCTGTTCGAGGCCGATCGGGACGCCTACGAGGTCACGCTGTTCAATGCGGAACCGCGCGGCAACTACAACCGCATCATGCTGTCGCCGGTCCTGTCCGGCGAGAAGAGCTATGACGAGATCGTCACCCATGACGAGGACTGGTACGGCGCGCACGACGTGACCTGCCGCTTCGGCGAGAAGGTCGTCGTGATCGACCGGCAGCGCAAGATCGTCACCGGCGCCAAGGGCGACGTGCCCTACGACAAGCTGATCATCGCCACCGGCTCGGTCCCGTTCATCGTGCCGGTGGAAGGCCGGGACCTGCCCGGGGTTATCACTTACCGCGATTTCGACGACACCCACGCCATGATCGAGGCGTCCGGCACGCCCGGCAGCCATGCGGTCGTCATCGGCGGCGGCCTTCTCGGCCTGGAAGCGGCGGCCGGGCTGCGGCTGCGCGGCATGGAGGTCACCGTGCTGCATCTGTCGGGTCATCTGATGGAGCGCCAGCTCGATGAGGCGGCCGGCTATCTCCTGCGCAAGGACCTGGAAAAGCGCGGCATCACGGTGATGACGCGCGCCTCGACCCAGAAGATTCTCGGCACGAACCGTGTCGAAGGCGTCGAACTGGCGGACGGGACGACCCTGAAGGCGGATCTGGTGGTCATGGCGGTCGGCATCCGCCCGGCGGCGCAGATCGCCAGGGATGCCGGTCTCGACGTCGGCCGCGCGATCGTCGTGAACGCCCAGATGCAGACGTCGGACCCCGACATCTACGCCGTCGGCGAATGCGTGGAGTTCGACGGCACGCTCTTCGGCCTCGTCGCCCCGCTCTACGATCAGGCCAGGGTGCTGGCGAAGTCGCTGCTCGGCCAGCCGGACGCTTTTGCGGTCAGGGAATTGTCAACCAAGCTCAAGGTCACGGGATGCGACCTCTTCAGCGCCGGCGACTTTGCAGAGGGCGAGAAACGCGAGGAGATCGTCCTTCGCGATCCGGCGCAGGGTGTCTACAGGCGCCTCGTGATCGAGGACGACCGGCTCGTCGGCGCCGTGATGTACGGGGACACCGCGGACAGCAACTGGTTCTTCGACCTCATTCGCGACGGCGCGCCGGTATCGGACATGCGCGAAACCCTGATCTTCGGCCAGTCCTTTCAGGGGGGTGCCCCCCTGGACCCTATGGCGGCCGTTGCAGCCTTGCCGGATGATGCGGAAATCTGCGGCTGCAACGGCGTATGCAAATCAAAGATCACCGGCGCGGTTGCCGCGGGCGGGCTGACCAGCCTCGACGAGGTGCGGGCCCACACCAAGGCCTCCGCCTCCTGCGGCTCCTGCACCGGGCTCGTGGAGCAGCTGATGGCGCTGACCCTGGGCGCCGCCTTCAATCCCGCGGCCGTCAAGCCGATGTGCCCCTGCACCGATCTCGGCCATGGCGACGTGCGGCGGCTGATCCGCGCCAAGGCGTTGAAGTCGATCCCGGAAGTCATGCAGGAGCTGGAGTGGAAGACCTCCTGCGGCTGCGCCAAGTGCCGGCCGGCGCTCAACTACTACCTGATCGCCGACTGGCCGGGCGACTATGTCGATGACAAGCAGTCCCGCTTTATCAACGAGCGGGTCCACGCCAACATCCAGAAAGATGGCACCTATTCGGTCGTGCCGCGCATGTGGGGCGGCATCACCTCGGCCAACGAACTGCGGGCGATCGCCGACGTCGCCGACAAGTTCGCGATCCCGACCGTCAAATGCACCGGCGGCCAGCGCATCGACCTTCTCGGCGTGAGGAAGGAGGACCTGCCCGCGGTCTGGGCCGATCTGAACGCCGCCGGCATGGTCTCCGGCGCCGCCTATGCCAAGGGCCTGCGCACCGTGAAGACCTGCGTCGGCACCGACTGGTGCCGCTTCGGCACGCAGGATTCCACCGGCCTCGGCGTCAGGATCGAGAAGTTCATGTGGGGCTGCTGGACGCCCGCCAAGGTGAAGATGGCGGTGTCCGGCTGCCCCCGGAACTGCGCCGAGGCGACCTGCAAGGATGTCGGCGTGATCTGCACCGACGCCGGCTACGAGATCCAGTTCGCCGGCGCAGCGGGGCTCGACATCAAGGGCACCGAAATCCTCACCCAGGTGAAGACCGAGGACGAGGCGCTGGAGATGATCGTCGCCCTCGTCCAGCTCTATCGCGAGCAGGGCCATTATCTGGAGCGCATGTACAAATGGCTGAAGCGGGTCGGCATGGACTCGATCCGCGCCGCCATCGTCGAGGATCCTGCGCGGCGACGCGGCTATTACGAAGCCTTCGTCCACAGCCAGACCTTCAGTCAGACCGACCCCTGGTCGGAGCGTGCCTCGGGCGCCCGCGCCAGCCACGAGTTCCGGCCGATGGCCGATCTCACCCTGGAGGCTGCCGAATGACCGGCTGGCATCGCATCGGAGCGATCACCGACATTCCCCGCCGCGGCGCGCGCTGCGTGCTCACCCCGTTCGGGCGCGTCGCGGTGTTCCGGACCGCCAATGACGGCATCTTCGCCACCGAGGACCGCTGTCCGCACAAGGGCGGGCCGCTCAGCCAGGGCATCGTCCACGACGCCTCGGTCACCTGCCCGCTGCACAACATGGTGTTTTCGCTGGAGAGCGGGATCGCCGCCGGGCCCGACGAAGGTCGGGTGCGGGTCTTCGCCGTGCGGGTCGACCCGCCGACCGGCGCCATCGAACTGTCGCTGGACGAACCCGCCCTCGTCCTCGCCGCCGAATAGCCGGGACCCGCGCGATGGACGAACGACCGGCCGACACCACCATCCGGACCACATGCCCCTATTGCGGCGTCGGCTGCGGAGTCCTGGCAACTCCGCGTCCGGGGGGCAGCGTGGCGATCGCCGGCGACCCCGCCCATCCGGCGAATTTCGGCCGCCTCTGCTCCAAGGGCTCGGCCCTCGGCGAGACACTGGGGCTGGAGGAACGGCTGCTGTTCCCCACCATCGCCGGCGCAGGTGCGAACTGGGACGACGCGCTTTCGCGCGTCGCCGAACGCTTCACCGCCACCATCGCCGAACACGGCCGTAATTCCGTCGCCTTCTACGTCTCCGGCCAGTTGCTGACCGAGGATTACTACCTCGCCAACAAGCTGATGAAGGGCTTCATCGGCTCGGCGAACATCGATACCAATTCCCGCCTGTGCATGGCCTCCTCAGTCGCCGGCCATCGCCGGGCCTTCGGCTCGGACACGGTGCCGGGCACCTATGAGGATCTGGAACAGGCCGATCTGATCGTCCTCGTCGGCTCGAACCTCGCCTGGTGCCATCCGGTCCTCTACCAGCGGATCGCCGCGGCCAAAGCCACGCGCCCCCAGATGAAGGTCGTACTCGTCGATCCGCGCCGCACGGCCAGCGCCGATCTCGCCGATCTGCATCTGCCGATTGCTGCCGATGGCGACACCGCGCTCTTTGCCGGATTGTTGCCGTTCCTCGCCGAGGCCGGTGCGATCCATTGCGACTATGTGGCCCGGCATACCGACGGCTTCGTCGAGGCGCTGCGCCGGGCCCGCGGGATGCGGCTGCCGCATGTCGCGGAGGCCACCGGCCTCGACAGCCGTCAGATCCAGGCCTTCTACGAACTCTTCGCCAGGACCGAAAAGGTCGTCACGGTCTACAGCCAGGGCGTGAACCAGTCGGTGACGGGCACCGACAAGGTCAACGCGATCATCAACTGCCATCTGGCGACCGGCCGCGTCGGACGGCCCGGCATGGGTCCCTTCTCGGTGACCGGCCAGCCCAATGCCATGGGCGGGCGCGAGGTCGGCGGCATGGCCAACATGCTCGCGGCGCACATGGCGATCGAGGACCCGGCGCACCGTTCCCTGGTGCGGGACTTCTGGGACGCACCGGCGATGCCCGACCGTGCCGGCCTGAAGGCCGTCGACATGTTCCGCGCCGTCGCCGACGGCCGGATCAGGGCGCTCTGGATCATCGGCACCAATCCCGTCGTCTCGATGCCCGACGCAGATTCCGTGAAGACGGCCCTCGCCGCCTGCCCCTTCGTCGTCGTCTCCGATGTCGTTGCACGCAACGACACCCTCCCCTTCGCCGATGTCGCCCTGCCCGCCGCGGCCTGGGGCGAGAAGGACGGAACGGTGACCAATTCCGAGCGGCGGATCTCGCGCCAACGCCCGTTCCTGCCGCTTCCCGGCGAGGTCCGGCCCGACTGGGCGATCATCGCCGACGTCGCCCGCCGCATGGGCTTCGCCGACGGCTTTTCCCACGCCAGCGCGGCGGACGTCTTCGACGAACACGCGCGGCTCTCGGCCCATGGCAACGCCGGAGAGCGCGACTTCGACATCGGCGCGCTCGCCGGGCTCGACCAGTGCGGCTACGACGCGCTGCAGCCGGTCCACTGGCCGCAGCCCCGCGTCGTCTCCCCATCCGATTCCGGCGACGCCGCGGCCGAAGCGGGGGCGGCTTCGGCGAAGGACGGCAGCCGCTTCTTCGGCGACGGACACTTCTACCACCCGGACGGGCGCGCCCGCTTCGTGGCCGTCGAAGTCGGCCCCCGTCGCCGGTCGGGCAAGGGTCGGTTCCTGCTCAACACCGGGCGTGTGCGCGACCATTGGCACACGATGACCCGCACCGGTCGCTCGGCTCGCCTTTCGGCCCATGTCGCAGAGCCCTTCGTCGACATCCATCCGGCGGACGCCGCAGCGCAAGGGATTGCGGAAGCCAGCCTCGTCACCGTGCGATCCGGCTTCGGCGCGGCGATCGTGCGTTGCCGCACCACGGACCGGCAATCGCGCGGCTCAATCTTCGTGCCGATGCACTGGAGCGACGAATTCTCAGGCAGCGGGCGCATCGACGCGGTGGTCGCACCGGCCGTCGATCCGGTCTCCGGCCAGCCGGGTCTCAAGGCCACCGAAGTGTCGATCGCCCCGTTCCCAGCCGCCTGGTTCGGCTTTGCCGTCACGCAGTCGCGGCCCGATCCGCAAGGCCTCGACTATTTCGCGCTGGCGCGGGCCGAGGCCGGCTGGCGCATGGAACTGGCCGGACTCGCGCCGCTGGCCGACCCGAGCGCCCTCGCCACGGCGTTGCTCAAGGCGCCGGACAGGGCACAGATGCTGGCATTCCACGACACGACGACCGGTGCGCATCGCTTTGCCGCCTTCGACGGCGAAGCACTGATCGGCGCGCTCTGGATTGCCCGCGACCCCGTCGCCGTGTCGCGCGTCTGGGCCGCGGGACAGCTGGGCGACGCGCACAACGCTGTCCGCGACCGCTTCCGGCTGCTGGCCGGGCGCGGGGGCGCCGACCGTCCGGACCCGGGTGCGATCGTCTGCTCCTGCTTCAGCGTCGGCGTCAACGAGATCGCGACGGCGGTGACGACCGGCCGGGCAATCACCGTCGAGGCGGTCGGCGCGGCGTTGAAGGCCGGAACCAATTGCGGTTCCTGCCGCAGCGAGATCAAGGGGATCATCGATGATGCACGGCTCGCGAACACGGCGTAAGCCGCCCCTCGCCGTGAGCGACACCGAACAGCTCCCGCAGCGCCCGCAGCGCATGGGTCCGCTGGCGAGCCTTCCGGTGTTCTTTGATCTGGCGGCCAAGCGCGTGGTCGTGGCTGGTGGCGGGCCAGGCGCCGCATGGAAGGCCGAGCTTCTGGCCTCGGCGGGGGCCCATGTCGATCTCTATGTCCCGGCGGACGGGATCGATGGCGAGATGGCCGAGCTTCTCGCCGTCCCACCGGAATCCGGCGTCATCGTTCACCATGACCGGCCCTGGGCGACGGATGTCTTCGCCGGTGCGGCAATCGCCGTCGGCGACACCGAGAGCCTGGCCGAAGGCCAGGCCTTTGCCTGCGCCGCGCGGGCGGCCGGCGTGCCGGTCAACGTC
>Ga0189290_100272_pt1 | contig 15826 bp, 17 predicted proteins | sample UW140minimetaG_FD_130318 | JGI IMG/M metagenome (GOLD analysis project Ga0189290, IMG submission 130318) | Marine microbial communities from the Costa Rica Dome - UW140 mini metaG | ecosystem: Environmental > Aquatic > Marine > Oceanic > Photic zone | place: Costa Rica: the Eastern Pacific...
TCGAAGAGGCCGTATCTGAAGAGACTGTTTCTGAAGACGGCAACATCGCCGACAGCGTGATGGCCGCCATCCCCGAGGACACCCTGCCTGTAGCCGATGAGGCGCCGGTTGCTGAAATCGTAGAAGAAGCCGTCGAAGAAGCTGTGGCAGAAGAAGCGCCAATTGAGGCGGCCGAAGACGCTGAGCAAGACACGCCAGAGGTAGACCTGGCTGGCATCTCCGCCGCTGTTTCCGCTGTGGACGCTCTCTCTGACGATCAACTGCAAACCGACGCAGAGCTCGAAGACGACGCCTCCGACCTTCTGGTTCTGGACGCCCCTGTTGAAGACAGCGAAGACCCATTTGCCGATGACCTGGCTGAAGAGCAATCCGAGGCCAAAGCGGAAGCCGCCGAATGGGAAGACGCCAACGATGAGCCTGAGTTTGAAGAAAACTCCATCGCCGCCAAGCTTGAGCGCATCCGCGCCGTGGTGGCCCGCGTTGAAGCCGAGCCAGAAGCCGAAGCGGTGGATGCCGAAGACGATCAGCCAGAGCTGACCACCGTCGATGCCAACATCTTTGACGAAGACCTCGCACCAATGGACCTCACACCCGTGAACCTGGACGATGACGCAGAGATCGAAGAAGCCATCGATATGTCCGAAGCCTTGTCGGACACGTCAGGTCAGGTCGAGGACGCCACAGTGGTCGACACTCAGGTAGAAGCGGTAGTGGAAAACCCTGAGGCACCTGTCGCCGAAACGGTAAAACCAAAGGTCCGCCCGTTGCGTGCCCGCGTTGTGCGTATGAAAAAGGCTGATTTTGAAGACGCAGTTGCCTCCGGTAGCCTTGAGGCTGTAGCCGACGGTGAGACGGATTTGGCAGAAGACACTGTCCAATCGACCGCGCCGGAAGTCCCTAAGCCAACCAGCCTGACACCCGAAGACGAGGCCGACCTGCTCGCCGAACTGGCGCAAGTCGAAGCGGAGCTGAAACAATCAGACGTGGTAGAACCCGCTGCCCAAGCGGAGGCCGCCCCGGCAGTTGAAGAAGCTGCTAACTCTGAAGAGCACCCTGCCGCAGAAGCGCCAGTGGCGGAAGAAGACGCCGCGCCGTCTGCATCTGAACCGCGCCAACCGCAACCGGAGCCGGACCTGTCCCGTCTGATGGCCAAAGCCAACAGCGAAATGGAAGAACCCCAAGGCAAAGGCCGCCGCAGTGCAATTGCGCATCTTCGTGCCGCCGTGGCGGCCACGCGCGCTGAAAAACGCGCAGGCAAATCCGGCGATGGCAAAGATGACACTGTGGCCTACCGCGATGATCTTGCCTCTGTGGTACGGGCCGTGCCAGGCGGTAAAACCGACGGCACAAAACCTGCCAAGTCGGGCGCAGCGCCCCTGAAACTGGTTGCAGCCCAGCGTGTCGACACCCCCGAACAACCCGCTCAACAAGACTCTGAAAGTGTACAAAAAGCCCCCCGCCGCGTCCCTGTTCGTCCGCGCCGGGTGTCTTCTGACCAACTGGACCGCGAAGAAGCCGCGAAGTCCGCTGCCCCGGTCAGCACCAACAGCACAACGTTGAGCGGGTTTATTGACTACGCCAAAAGCGTCGGCGCAAGCCAACTGCCTGAAAGCACCGAAGCCGCCGCCGCCTACCTTACATATGTGGAAGGTCTGGAGCGTTTCTCCCGACCGATGCTGATGCGTATGGCACGCGAAGTGAACATTCCTCAGTTCACCCGCGAAGAAGGCCTGCGCAGTTTTGGCCAGCTGTTGCGAGAGAAAAAGATCGACAAAGTGGCCGGTGGCCGGTTCACCGCCAACGCCGCGATCAACTTCAAACCGCGCGACACCAAAGCCGGTTAAGACCCGTCAAATCTGCAAAGCAAAAGCCCGATCACCTGATCGGGCTTTTCGTTATTGCAGCAACCTGCTGCGCAGCCGTTCATCCGGCCACGCGCACATATCGCCTCTGCCAAACATCGCATACCGATTGCGCGCTATCCGGCGGTAAATCCAATCCTGTAGCCCCCGCGGCAAAATCCGCAGCACGCGCAGCACATGCCCCACGCCGCCCACCATCTGCCCGACACGAATAATCGCGTCCAATGAGCCATAAGCGCGCCCATCCACGATCAACAGCCAGCTTTCCGGATCAACAGGCTTAAGCCCGTAATGCGCCAGTAAGGCTGTGCCCAACTCGGTCTGCCCTGGGCAAATCCGAAACTGCTCTTTGTGATCAAACCGCGCAATCATCCGCGCGCCAAAACTGCACAGCGCGCAGTCCCCATCCATCACTGTGACCGGCCCGCTGTCGTCAAACGCAGGAACCTTGGGATCATCCCGATAAGAATGCGCATCGCGCAGCATTAAGTCAGCCATGTCTCACTCTCTCCGCCGCGCCATGACCTCGCAAGCCCCCACATCCGCGCACCTGCAAAAACGCAAAGCGGCGACACCGAAGTGCCGCCGCCCACAAAATTCTTGCAAATCCGTCTCAGGGATCGTCATCAAACCGACGTGATGTGGCGTTGGGGTCTTCCTGCCCAATACCTTTAAACACCGACTTAAACGGCAAGATCCACAGAATCCCCAACCCGACATATAGCAACAACGTCACCAACATCGAATCCGGCGCAATGGTGGTTGCCAGCACAGAGGCCACCAGAATGTAGATCGGCAGCCCCACCACCAGAACCAAAAGCGCCACGCGGCGACGGCCTTTGTAACTCAATGCCATGTCAGTCTCCTTTCAGAGGCTTACGCGATCAATCGGCAAATGGATCGGTTACCAGAATGGTGTCTTCCCGCTCCGGGCTGGTCGACAACAGCGCCACAGGACACTCAATCAGCTCTTCCACGCGCTTCACGTATTTCACCGCATTGGCCGGCAGGTCATTCCAGCTGCGCGCGCCCTCGGTGGTCTCGCTCCAACCATCAATCTCTTCATAGATCGGCTTGCACCGCGCCTGCTGATCCGCAGCCGTTGGCAAGTAGTCCAGCGTTTCGCCGTCCAATTCATACCCCACGCAGATCTTCAGTTTCTCAAACCCGTCCAGAACGTCCAGCTTGGTCAGGCAGATGCCTTTGATGCCAGATGTCGCACAGGTCTGGCGCACAAGTGCCGCATCAAACCACCCACAACGGCGCTGACGGCCGGTTGTGGTGCCAAACTCATGGCCACGGGTGCCCAAACGCTCGCCATCCACATCCGGCGTACCGTCTGCATTCAAAAGCTCTGTTGGGAACGGACCTTCGCCCACGCGGGTGGTGTAGGCTTTCACGATGCCCAGCACATAATCGATGGAGCCCGGGCCAATGCCCACACCAGTGGCGGCCTGACCGGCGATCACGTTGGAAGAGGTCACAAACGGATATGTGCCAAAATCAATGTCCAGCAGCGCACCTTGTGCGCCTTCAAACAGGATACGCTTGCCCGCTTTGCGCTTCTCGTTCAGCACTTTCCAAACCGGCGCCGCGTAAGGCAGGATTTCTTTGGCAATCTCTTTCAACAGCGCAATCAAGCCATCGCGGTCAATTGGCTCCACGCCCAGACCTTTGCGCAGCGGGTCATGGTGCTGCAACGCACGGTCCACACGCGCTTCCAAAGTGGCTTCATCTGCCAGATCGGCCACGCGGATCGCACGACGGCCAACTTTGTCTTCATATGCCGGGCCGATGCCACGACCAGTGGTGCCGATCTTAGTGCCCTTGGAGGCGGCTTCTTCCCGCGCGCGGTCCAGCTCGCCATGAAATGGCATGATCAGCGGCGTGTTCTCCGCAATCATCAGCGTCTCTGGCGAAATATCCACGCCCTGCGCGCGCACAGTCGCAATCTCTTTCACGAGGTGCCACGGGTCCAACACAACACCGTTACCGATCACGGACAGTTTGCCGCCACGCACAACGCCGGACGGCAGCGCGTGCAGCTTGTAAACCTTGCTGTCGATCACCAGCGTGTGGCCAGCGTTATGCCCACCTTGGAAACGCGCGATGACATCGGCCCGCTCGCTGAGCCAGTCAACGATCTTGCCTTTACCTTCATCGCCCCACTGAGCGCCTACAACAACAACGTTGGCCATATCCGGTCCTTTGCAGAGAGTTCAAACCCGCGCCCTTGTAGCCATGTTGTTAGGCTGGGGAAACCACAAAAGCTGTCGCAAAAGCACACAAACGCGCATTTGGCGATGATCCCGCCCGTTCCACACGCCAAATACCGGACTGTGCGACCTCAAATCGGTCAACTTTTATTCATCGCGCGATCACGTGCTCTGCTTCAAGAGACACATTCGTAGACTTCTCAAGAGCACCGTGGGTCCCCTCACCTCCGCAAAATCAGAACTCTGATGCACCTTTAGATCTTCGCAATCAAATCACCTTAAGCGTGTATCTTCGTTTCCTTTTTCTGAGATAACTCATGCTTTTTTCTGTACGGTCTATACTGCCTCTTTTGCCCCCCCCTCCTTCTGTCCGCCTGTATGGGCGGGGGCGATGTGACCCAAAGCAGCGGTCCCTCACGGCCTCCAAGCGTCTCTTTTGAAGGCCACGGTCACCGCCAATACCACGACTACGTTCTGGCCGATGGTCAGGCAGTCACCGCCACATTTGAAATCAATCCGGGCAGCGGCGCGATCACCCTCACCGAAATTCACGACCGTCACGGCAGCCAGATGTACCTCACCGGCGAGGGCGGCACGAGTTTTGGCACCGAAATTGTCGCGCAAAACTCCGGCTTTGATTTTGACGTGCGCGAAACCGGCCATACGGTGTGCGCCTCCGGCAACTATGCGATCTGGCATATAGAAGAAGAGAATGTGCTCGCCGTCTTTGTCGTGCCGGACATGGCGGGTGTGAATTACATGTCTTATGGCACTTGGATGGCGGGCTACGGCACAAATTCCGGCTCCGTGGGCACCGGCGTCTATGGTGTCAAAACCGATCCGGCCCTACTTAACGACGCGGTTTCAGCCACCTACACTGGCTTGACCACAGGCGTTGCGCGCCGAGCGGACGGCTCGCTCAACATGGCGCAATCCCAAATCACCCTGTCGACCTCAGATTTCGATAACATTTCAATCACTTCAGCCAACACCGCGGTCGAAAACTTGAACCTTGATAACCCAGTTTTAGAACGCGCCGCAGAGCTTGATTTTTCTGGCGCTGGTACAATTTCCGGCGCGGACTTTTCCGCCAACATCACAGCGGCCACAAGTTCCGGCACGCTTGATGGCAGCTTTTACGGCCCGCTTGTGCGCGAGGCCGGCGGCACATTTCAACTAAGCGGACCAGACGTAGAATACATTGGTTCGTTTGGCGCAACTGGAACTGTCACCCGCCTGCCCTAAGCCTCCGGTGCAAGCCGCACCGGTTGACCATGCGGCGTGGAGAGATAAGCCTCTGTCCACGCCGTTTTTAAGTGCTGAAGCGCACCCAACTCCGCCATACCGGTATCCGCGAGGAAGCTCTCCAAGGTTTCCAACCAAGCGTTGAAGTAATCCTCCCCGCCGTCCAGCTCCTTCGCAAGCCCATGCGCTTTCAACGTCGCCCCAAAGCGCGCAGCCCAGGACGACCACTCAAAATGCCCCGCTTCATTAAGCGCCACGGTGATCGCAAACACCTGCGCATGCCATGGCTCCGAGAAGGCCGGTTCCGGTTTGTCTCCGCACCAATTCACGCCGCCGGCTCCAAATAGCTTTCCCAAAGATCCAACACGACTTCATCACGCGGGTCCGCTTCCGCGCCCCACAACGCCTGTGCCGTGAACCGCACCGCATACAGCGGCTCGGCCGCTTCGCCGCTGAAGTGTGCATTACTGTCGGGAAACACATGCGCACCATGGTGCAGCACAACTTCACCAATGGCGCCCGCCGCATAGGCTGGCAACCGTGTATGCCCGCCCGGCACCGCCACATTGCGCGCGGGCTTTCGGGTTCTCACTTGCGCTCCTACCGCAAATACCGGTGCTGTCGCCTCCCGCGCATAAGGACTGCCGTTCATCAACACGGCTTCAACCGTCTCCGGTTTGGCTGCCCGCGCTCTAACAGGCGACACGCCCGCCGCCTGTCCGCTGGCCAATTCCTCAACGGTCACTACGCCGCGATCCACCATCAGGTCCGCAAGCCCGCCCATCCATTTTTCATAATAGCTGAACGCCATGTAATCCTGTGGATCCAGAAGCTCTCGCGCATGGCGCGACGCATCAATGTTCCACTGCCCCAGAAAGCCACAGGCCACGTTCAGCGCCAAAGCCCGCTTGTGCCAGTCTTTGGCCTCCGCAAAATCATAACCGTCTTGCGGGTCCACAGCACCGGTGCCCAGTCGTCCGCCCATGTCGTGAATACGGCTCATGCGCCCGACTCCAGTGTTGAAGGCGCCTGCGCCAGAGCAGTGCCAATCATGCTGTCACGCGTGACCAACGCCGCCAGGTCGTCCTCGCTGAACCCTTGCGTGCCCGCTGGCCTCTGCGGCACCACCAAATAGCGCACCTCCGCCGTGCTGTCCCAGACCCGCACCTTTTTGCCTTCCGGCAATGTCACACCAAACTCTGACAAAACCGCGCGTGGCTCGCGTACGGCACGCGCCCGATAGGAATCGGACTTGTACCAGCCCGGCGGAATACCAAGCAATGGCCACGGGTAGCAACTGCACTGGGTGCAGACGACCATGTTGTGAACCTCGTCGGTATTCTCAACGAACACCATATGCTCGCCTTGCCGCCCATAAAGACCCATTTCCTGAAGCCTCGGCATCGGGTCTTCGATCATTTGGCTGTGAAAATTCACATCGCACCACATCTTTGCCACCACCTGCGCGCCGTTCTGCGGTCCAATCTTGTTCTGGTAGAGATCAATGATCGCGTCTAAGGCGGCGGGATCAACCAAGCCTTTGTCCGTCAACAATGTTTCAAGCGCCCTGACCCGCAGCGCAGGGTCTGAAGGCAGGTGAGAATGCGGGTGGTCATGATCATGAGGCATGACAAAACACTCGCAGAACTGCATCCGCAGGTCCATCATCAAAACCTCACACGACCACCCGCATGATCAACTTCACAAATCCACCTTGCCCCCCGTCGCAAACTTGCCTACATACGCCGCTAGAAAATCCGAACGCTCGCAGTACAGGTCCAAATGGAAAACGTTGTCCTCATCATCCACCTTCTTCTGGCTTTGGCGCTGATCGGCGTCGTTTTGGTGCAACGTTCCGAAGGCGGTGGCCTTGGCATGGGCGGCGGCGGCGGCGGTGCCGTATCCGGTCGCGCAGCAGCCACTGCGCTGACGCGGGTGACATGGATCCTTGCTGGCGCGTTCATTTGTACGTCGATTGCCCTGACAGTGATCGCCGCAAACAACTCTTCTTCCAGCTCGGTATTTGATCGTCTGGGCACCTCCGCACCTGCTGCGGAAGAAACCGCACCAGCCCTGCCCGGCGCAGGTGACTCGCTGCTGCCGCCATCCGAAGGCGACAACGCGCCGCTGGTGCCCCGCGCCGACTAAACGTCGCGCACTCTGAAAAATTTCTGGCGGTTCCTCGGGACCGCCTGATTTTTTGCCCCATCGGGCATCCACCACAGCTTGAGGCCTATTTGCCAACCGCAACAGCATCTTGCGGTCCGGTTGCCTTTTTGCTGCGAATCCTATATGACTTAAGTCCCGTGATGCTGGGTCAACTTTGCAGGCGAATCTGCACTGACTTGGGCGCTGCTATATCGACAATCGTCCGACCTGAGGGTCGACAATCACGGGGGATGCCACGCACATGGCGCGCTACATTTTCATTACGGGTGGGGTTGTTTCTTCGCTGGGCAAAGGTCTGGCGTCTGCGGCGTTAGGAGCGCTGCTGCAAGCACGGGGCTACACCGTGCGTCTGCGCAAACTGGACCCGTACCTGAACGTGGATCCCGGCACCATGTCGCCGTTTGAACACGGCGAGGTGTTTGTCACCGACGATGGTGCAGAAACCGATCTCGATCTCGGCCACTACGAACGCTTCACGGGCGTACCCGCCCGCATGACCGATTCCGTCAGCTCTGGCCGGGTCTACTCCAACGTTCTGGAAAAAGAACGCCGTGGCGACTACCTTGGCAAAACCATTCAGGTGGTGCCGCACGTTACGAACGAAATCAAAGACTTCCTGCATGTCGGCGACGACGAGGTCGATTTCATGCTCTGCGAAATTGGCGGCACCGTGGGCGACATCGAAGGTCTGCCGTTCTTTGAAGCTATTCGACAGTTCAGCCACGACAAGCCGCGCGGCGAATGTATCTTCATGCATCTGACGCTGTTGCCCTATTTGGCCGCGTCCGGCGAGCTTAAAACCAAACCGACACAGCACTCCGTAAAGGAGCTGCAATCCATCGGTATTGCACCGGACGTATTGGTGTGTCGTTCCGAGCAGCCAATCCCGGACAAAGAGCGCCAGAAGATCGCGCTGTTCTGTAACGTGCGCAAAGAACATGTGGTTGCCGCCTACGATCTGAAATCGATCTACGAAGCCCCGCTAGCGTATCACCGAGAAGGTCTCGATCAGGCCGTGCTGGACGCCTTTGGCATCGCCCCGGCCCCACGCCCTGACCTGACCGTCTGGGAGGACGTGAACGACCGCATCCACAACACCGATGGTAAAATCAACGTCGCCATCGTGGGCAAATACACCCAATTGGAAGACGCCTATAAATCCATCAAGGAGGCCCTGACCCACGGCGGCATGGCCAACCGTGTGAAAGTCAACGTCAGCTGGGTCGACGCAGAGCTGTTTGACAAAGACGACGCAGCACCATTCCTGGAAGGCTATGACGCCATTCTGGTGCCCGGCGGCTTTGGCGAGCGGGGCACCGAAGGCAAAATCAAAGCGGCGCAATACGCCCGTGAGCACAAAATCCCCTACCTTGGCATCTGTCTTGGTATGCAGATGGCCGTCATCGAAGCTGCCCGCAACAAAGCAGGCATTTCCGATGCTGGTTCAGAGGAATTTGACCACGAGGCCGGCAAAACCCGCTTTGAACCGGTGGTCTACCACCTCAAGGAATGGGTGCAGGGCAACGCCAAAGTCACCCGCAAGGCCACCGACGCCAAAGGCGGCACCATGCGCCTGGGCGCCTATGACGCGACCTTGACCGAAGGTTCCAAAGTCGCCGCAGCTTACGGCGCCAATGCCATCGAAGAACGCCACCGTCACCGCTATGAGGTCGACATCAAATACCGCGAGCAACTCGAAGCCTGCGGCCTGCGCTTCTCGGGCATGAGCCCGGATGGCCGCCTGCCTGAGATTGTCGAATGGGAAGACCACCCTTGGTTCATCGGCGTGCAGTTCCACCCCGAACTCAAGTCCAAGCCGTTTGAACCGCACCCCTTGTTCCGCGACTTCGTGCGCGCAGCCAAAGACAACAGTCGCTTGGTTTAACCACGACACCCGGCTCTAAGATCACACAAAAGGCGCGGCTCTCCGGACCGCGCCTTTTCACGTTCCGTACCTAAAATGCCTCATTTCATGTCCCCAAATATCCTGGGGTGAAGGGACGCCCGCGTCCCTGAGGGGCAAAGCCCCTTCATATGCCCAGCCTCACATATGACAGATCTCATCGGTTTCTCCCCCCTAAGCAACCTTGACCAAATACCCCATTCGCACCGAAACTCTGCCTCAATTGCTCTACCTATTGAGGACACTTCAAATGACCTTTCCCGTCAAAGTTATCATTGCAGCCAGCCTGTCTCTCACCGCTCTCCCCGCATTTGCTGCCGGTGACACCTCAGACAAGCTCCACAGACTGATCCGCGACAACGGCTGTCAAATGACCGCGGTGGAAGCTGGAGAAAAGCTGCCCAGACACGGGTTCACCCCGGATCAGACCCGCGACATCATCCGTGACTGGGACAAAAAAGGCTGGCTGGACGGTCACGGCTTTGCCGGCATCAAACTGTCCAAGGCTGGCTGCAAAGGTTAGCGGCGTGCAATAGGCGTTGCCCAGTGCAACGCCCGCCCGGTTAAGCCTGACGTGGACGTCAATTTTTGCACCGGCGCAATACAGACGCGATACCGACGTAATACCGACACGGATTTTTATGGTTAACGCCTCCCGCTCCGATAGCATTTGACCCTTTAGCCGCCGCCCGTTACCAAACAGCGCAACACTGGCAAAAGGGCATCCGCCATGATCTACACATCTGCGCAAGACTGGCGCGAAGCGGAGCAGAAAAAAGTCCTGCTCTTTGGCATGTCAGGCCTTGGAAAAACTCACATTTCCAACACGTTGCGCAGCAACGGCGATTGGTTTCACTACTCAATCGACTACCGTATCGGCACCCGCTACATGGGTGAACACATTACTGACAACGCCAAACGCGAAGCCATGAAGGTCCCGTTCCTGCGCGAACTCCTGATGACCGACAGCATCTACATCGGCTCCAACATAACGTTCAACAACCTCGCCCCCCTTTCCACCTACCTCGGCAAGCCCGGCAACCCCGAAAAGGGCGGCCTGCCCTTTGCCGAATACATGCTGCGTCAAAGCCAACACCGCACCGCCGAAATGGCAGCCTTGATGGACACGGAACCTTTCATTTCACGCGCCCATGATCTCTATGGCTATGACCATTTTATCTGCGATACCGGCGGCTCGATCTGCGAAGTTGTCAATGCAGAAGACCCCAAGGATCCGATCCTGACTGCCCTGTCTCAAAATACACTGATGGTCTGGATCAAAGGCTCCGACGCCCACACAGAAGAACTAGTACGCCGCTTTGATAAGGCGCCTAAGCCTATGTATTATAATCCGGAATTCCTTCTGGAATGCTGGCACGCCTATCTCAAAGAGACTGGTCAGGACGAAAGCAAAGTGGACCCGGACACATTCGTGCGCTGGACCTATGCGCGGGCGCTGGCCCACCGCCAACCACGCTATGAGGCCATGGCAAGTTGGGGCGTGACTGTAACCGCCGAGGCCGTCTCACAGGTCGCCACAGCAGCTGATTTCGTCGACGTGATCGCCACAGCCCTTGAGCATCCCGCGAACCCCGCCTAACTATGGCTCTCGCGCGTATTCACCCCACTGACAGACAAAGAGACTGACATGCCCATCAAGATCCCCGCCGACCTCCCCGCCTTTGACGTGCTTAAGCACGAAGGCGTCATGGTCATGGCCGCGGATCAGGCCTCCCGTCAGGACATCCGCCCGATGCGTATTGGGCTTCTTAACCTGATGCCGAAGAAAATTCAGACGGAAAATCAATTTGCCCGCCTGATTGGCGCAACCCCGTTGCAGCTGGAATTGTCGCTCATCCGTATGTCAGAGCACAAAACCCGCAACACGGCGGCGGAGCATATGGCGGAATTCTACCTCCCATTTCAGGAGGTTAAGGCGTCAGGTGAGAAGTTCGACGGCCTCATTATCACCGGCGCGCCGATCGAGCACCTGCCGTTTGAAGAGGTCACCTATTGGGACGAACTCTGCGAGGTCTTTGATTGGACCCGCACCCATGTGCACTCAACCTTTGGCGTTTGCTGGGGTGGCATGGCGATGATCAACTACTTCCACGGCGTACAAAAACACATCTTGGATCACAAAGCGTTTGGCTGTTTCCGTCACCAGAACCTGGCACATTCTTCCCCCTTCCTACGTGGCTTTTCCGATGACTGCGTCATCCCGGTAAGCCGTTGGACCGAAATCCGTCAGAACGAAGTCGACGCCCGTCCAGAGCTGCGCACGCTGCTGCACTCTGAGGACGTTGGGCCCTGCCTGATTGAGGCTCCCAAGACGAGAGACCTGTTTATTTTCAATCACTTTGAATACGATAGTGATACGTTGAAACAGGAGTATGATCGGGACGTGTCAGAGGGAACTACGATCAATGTGCCTTCTAATTACTACCCGGATGATGATCCCTCTAACCCGCCGCAGAACCGCTGGCGCAGCCATGCCCACCTGCTCTACGGCAACTGGATTTCCGAGATCTATCAGACCACGCCGTTTGACATGTCCCGCATTGGCCATGAAATCACCGACCTGCGCGCCTGACCCCGGCGCGCGGCCATCGCGATTGCACTGAGGTGCAGGACGCCCCATATTGGGGAAAACGGAGAGCTTTCATGGACTTGCCCTTTGACGGTGCGATCAGCGCCTACTTTGAAAACGACGCCCCCACCGAGGTGCGCGCGGCCATTATGAGCGCCGGCAAGAACGACATCCTGTCAGACAGCTATCCACACACAGACCGCTTGGGGCGCAAGACCTATGAGGCCAACCTCGAAGCGTTGCAAATCGAACTGGTGAAAATGCAGCTCTGGGCCAAGGAAAGCGGCGCCCGCATTGCTTGTGTCTTTGAAGGTCGCGATGCTGCCGGAAAGGGCGGCACAATCAAGCGGTTCCGCGAGAACCTGAACCCGCGTGGAGCCCGCCTTGTGGCCCTCTCCAAACCCACCGATTCTGAGCGCAGCCAATGGTACTTTCAGCGCTACTTTGATCACCTGCCGTCAGGTGGTGAAATGGTGCTCTATGACCGCAGCTGGTACAATCGCGGCGTGGTCGAAAAGGTCTTTGACTTCTGCGAAGATGACGAGCGGGAACGCTTCTTCCATCAAGCCCCAAACCTTGAAGAAACCCTCGTAAATGACGGAATTTATCTGTTTAAATTCTGGCTCAATGTCGGGCGCGCCGAGCAACTGCGCCGGTTTCTGAGCCGCGAAACCGATCCACTCAAACAGTGGAAACTGAGCTGGATCGACGTCGAAGGCCTCAAACGCTGGGACGCCTACACCGCTGCCATTGGCGAAACTCTGCAGCGCTCGCACACAGAGGCCGCGCCTTGGACCGTGGTCCGCTCTGACGACAAGCGTCGTGCCCGCCTCGCTGCCCTTCGCACCGTCTTGCACGCCCTGCCCTATGACCGCAAAGATGTGGAGGCAATTGGCACAATCGACACCAAAATCTGCGGCGGGCCGGACATCTGGGATGCCTAAACGCGGCTACCATCATGGCAATCTGCGCCAGGCGCTCGTTGAGGCCGCTTTGAGCTTGATTGAGGCCAAGGGCCCCACCGGTTTTACCCTCTCAGAGGCCGCCAAAACCGCAGGTGTGACCCCGGCGGCGGTCTATCGCCACTTTGAGGGCCGCGAAGATCTCATCGCCGAAGCCGCCCGCCAAGGCTATGAAATCTTTGCAGATTTGATGCAGTTCGCTTTTGACAAAGGCCAGCCCTCAGCGCTCGCTTCCTTTGAGGCCACAGGACGCGCCTACCTCGCCTTTGCCCGCAAATACCCCGGCCACTACATCGCCATGTTTGAAAGCGGCATCTCGGTAAATCGCACGCCAGAACTCGCCACTGTCGCTACCCGCGCGCGCGGTGTCATGGAACACGCCGCCGCCGAGCTCTCCAAACACATCCCGCCGGAGAAACGCCCCCCTGCCAGCATGTTCTCCGCCCACGTCTGGGCCATGAGCCACGGCGTGGTGGAACTCTACGCACGCAACTCCCCAGGCACCCAAAGCCCTTTTGCACCGGAAGACCTGCTTGAAAGCGGCATTGGCGTTTACCTACGAGGGCTGGGGTTGATTGAAGGCGACCTCTGAGGCCCTCACTGATAGGCCAGCGCCACCCAAATGTGCACGACCACCAAAGGCACCAACGCGGCGGACAAGCCAATGTGCGTCACCAGCCAAATCAGGTAAATTGCATTACTGCGATACCGCAGCACCTCGCGATTCAAAACACCCGTCAAGGCGACCAGAAACACCACTGCGCTCAACGTGCTCATCCAAACATGGCCAAAGCGCAAGGCGTGCAAGGCAAAGAGCAGTGTCGCAACCGCCCCGACCCAGCGATGGCGCACCAGCACCTTGCCAGCATTTCTGTTGTCCTTAGTGACCCGTTTAAAAAACAGCACCCATTGATACGAAAATAACCCCAGAAGCAGCGTGCCAGTCACCACTTGCTGCGCAAACCCTGTCAGAGGGTGCGCCAGAACGGATTTGATCTCCGACGACAACACCACCCCGGCGAAGACAACAGCAAACAAAATCAGCGGCACATAGGGCGTACGCCGCCAGGTCGATTTCAGAAACCGCATGGCGCTTGTCCCTCGTCTGCTTGAACTGCCAAAACATCCTGTAACGACCGACCATCTGGATGTCGCCGGTCTCGCGTTAAGGCTTGCAGCACCGCAGGGGATGCCTGGGTTTTGACCTCATCCAGAAACACGTCCAACTCAGGCAGGACGCGCGCGCCTTCACGCGGCCACTCAGCACCGATCTTGACTGGCGCTTCAAAGCCTGCAGTCTTGCTCAGATAAGTTTCATAGGTATGCGCCACCGAGGCGTACATCGCGTTCACCACGCCCAGAAACTCATCCGCAGTCACCTCAGAAGTCGGATAGGTCCAGGTTGTCGCACCCATAACATCATTGAGTTTCCAGTCCTTTTTCGGGCTGTCTGGATGCTCATTGTGACAGGTTACACAGGGGGCGACTCCAGCCACGTCTGGATACATTGCCACAAACCCGCTTTGCGGATCTTCTGAGTACACAGCCTCCCGCGAGGTCTTAATCTGTTTAAACACCGACATTTGCGCCGCGCCAAACAGATTGGACTTGTTGATCGGAGCATCGGATCCTAGGTACAATCCCAACCTTGGCGGCAAAGTTTCCATATGCGCCGCAGTTGCACGCAGGAACAGCGCAGGCAATGGCCCTTGCTCCACCCCGGGCTCTTGCCAATCTTCGCCAAACTTCAATCCGGCAGCCTTACCCTCGCCCACAATACGTTTGGTGTAAATCGTGCGAGCAACCTCATTGATGACGTTTACCCCGTCAAACACGGCATTCACTGGATGACGACATCCGGCAACTTCGACCACACCATCCGGCAAAGGCTCCGGCGCGGAAGCAAACAGGTAGATGCCCAGGCAGGCAAACGCACCCGCAAAAAAGATGCGCGGTAAAGTCATGGCGCTTTCCCTTCATAGAGTTTTGGATGTCCGTAGGGGTCGGCGCCGCCCTGAAAATAGGCCCAGATTACCTTTTCTGGCAGAGCTTTTGCCAATTTGCTCGGCGCCTTGAAGGCGTGGTTGCCATGAAAGTCGTGACAGCCCAAGCAACTGCTCCAGTTTTCCTGTGCCACCAGCGTGACATGCGACACATCCACCGGGTCGTTCTTCACCAACAAATCCCCATGACAAGCCTGACACACCATAGGACTTGCCGTCACCGTCTGTGGGTGATGTTCCGAATGGCACCCCAAGCAGCTGCGCGCCTCCACTTTCTGGACAGCCGCGGCAAAACGTGGCTCGCGGAACCGATAAATCGGATGGCGCTCATTTGGACGCGCGTGACAGGCCAGACACTGGTCTGATTGGACAGCGGCATAGCCAAAATCCACCGGCGTTTCCCGCAATCCCAGCACATAACGCACCTGCGCCTGGACCTGCTGGCGCACTGTTCCCGGCGTTTTGCTGTGACACGCCACACAGGCAACACCGTCGTGCGCAGCAATAAGGGGTCCGTGAGCCAAAGATGTTTGAATATTTGCCTGAGTGAGCGCAAATCCCGCCCAAACGGCCGTTGGCAACACCGCCAACAGCGCCAGAATTCGAACCACACGGGCAGATGGCAACGCCATACGACCCTCCAAACTAAGAACCAAACTAAGGCCAAAAGTGTTGCGGCATATGGTTAATCAATCGTTAATTGAAACTGCTCGCCAATTCATCAGCGAACTTTGTCGCTCAGACACCTGTAGAGAACTAGGGCCTGTTGACGTTCAGGATTCCCAAATCATCTGACTTCTGATTCAAGTTTGCAAACAGAGGAGAGCAGCCTTGACCAGAAGAGTCCTAACCAATGCACAGTGGGCAATCATCGAA
>Ga0189290_100274_pt1 | contig 15456 bp, 22 predicted proteins | sample UW140minimetaG_FD_130318 | JGI IMG/M metagenome (GOLD analysis project Ga0189290, IMG submission 130318) | Marine microbial communities from the Costa Rica Dome - UW140 mini metaG | ecosystem: Environmental > Aquatic > Marine > Oceanic > Photic zone | place: Costa Rica: the Eastern Pacific...
GCTGATGATCCTCACGAGGATGTGCAGCGTCTTGCCGTTGAGGAGGCGCTTACGGCTTTGGGGCTTGAAGATCATCAAGCGTTAGCCGTGCAGCACCAAGACAAGGCACACACCCACGTTCACATCATGGTCAATCTCATTGATCCGATGAACGGGATGAGCGCCGCGACCCCGCTCATGGGTGAGGACGGGAAGAAGCGATCGAAACTGTCCCACTCGCAAAAGAAACTCAGCAAGTGGGCCGGAAAATTCGAGCGCGATAACGACCTCACAATAACCGAGGGTCGGTTGGCAAATGCCAACAAACGCGACCAAGGCGAAAAGGTCGATGCCCGGCGCAAGTCCCGCAACAAATACGAGCAGGACAAGGCCGAGGGCACCGATCGCCGTCGCGATTTCTTAAAGCGGCAGCACAACGACAAAGCGTCAGAGCTTCAGCTTGAACAGACGCAAATGAAGGATCGGCATCAGGAAGAATGGGCGTCGCTGAAAGCGACGTACTACGCCGAGCGCGATGCGATCCGCGCGTCCATGTCTCCGGCGATGAAGGGTCGAACCAGAGAGATCGTTGACCAGCACAAGCCTTATCGAGACGGCATGTTCGAGCGCCACATCGAAGAACGTCGCGTCTTCGCACGCGAAGACCGTTCAGCGATCGGGCGCATTTGGCATGCCGCCGCCGTCATCCGCGAGCTTGCGTTAGACGGCGACATTCTCGGGGGCTTTGTTGCGGCCTTTGATCGGGAAGAACGTCGGGCGATCATCTTGCGCAAACAGGATCGTGAAAAGGCCGCTTATGAGCGGCAGATGCGCAATCAGATCGAGCGCGAGATGACGCAGATGAAAGCCGATTTTGATGGTGAGTTCACCCAAGCGCGGCATCGCTTTTTGCGTGAGTGTGACAGCCTCAAAGCAAACCACGATGAAGCGTGGGCCGCGATGCGCGAACGCTGGCAAGACTACAACGCACAGCGCAATGCAGCCTTTGCGCGCGCGCGCGGTCGTCATGCGAGTCAGGCCCGCCGGATGGATCAGGCGCGCGGCATGGAACGCAGTCGCGGATTCGAACCCGACTAAGGCTTAAATTCGAGCGTCATCCCTGCCCCCGACTGATCGGTGGGATGCAGTTCGATGCGGCGCCCAAACCGATATTTGTTATCGGTCTTTGGGTTGCCCCATCGGAACATGTGTCTGATGTCCTCAGGGATGAAATACTGCATGTCATCAGACAGAATTTGCTCATTCAATCCGTTCGCGCAGGCCCACCGCCATATCACATAATGGTCTGTTCTCATTCTGCGCTTTACCTTACGTCAGCTTGAGATTTCAAATTCTATTTGGCGCATGCACTCGAATCTGACATGATGACATGTCAACATGCTGATATGTCAGCTTCACAGAAAGAGCCATCATGAAAACGATCGCGATCTTGAGCCAAAAAGGTGGCAGTGGGAAAACCACACTGGCCTTGCATTTGGCAAGCGCAGCGACCGAGGCCGGACAGGCCGTTGTTGTGATCGACCTAGACCCGCAGTCGAGCGCTACGACATGGCACACGGCCCGCAAGCGGGCGGGCCATGATGAAAGCCCTCACGTCCAGCCGACCCACCCGGCCCAACTCGAAAGCTTGATTCAAGCGTGCGAAGGGCAGGGGGTTGATCTCGTGCTGATCGACACACCGCCCCAATCGGACACACTGGCGACACAGGCCGCACAGCTTGCCGATCTCGTGCTGATCCCCTGCAAACCGTCTGTGATGGACCTCAGGGCCGTACACAGCACTTTGCGCCTGACCGAGATCGCAAACGTCGAGCCGTTCATCGTCTTGATGGAGATCGAGCCAGTCGGCACCCGCCACGCCGAAGCCGCCGCAACACTCAAACACCTCAAGGTGTCCGTGTTGCCAGTCGGCACAGGCCGTCGCGTTGCCTACAAGGATGCGCTTGTCGATGGTCTAACGGCGATCGAATACGAACCCCAAGGCAAAGCCGCCAATGAGGCCCGCGCGCTTCACAAGGAGGTACAGCGCCGCCTTAAGACTAAGAAGAAAGCGAGGGCAGCATGAGCAAACGCAAACCCGTGAATTATGACGCGCTTGTTGATGCCGTCGAAAACCCGATCGAACCGATCAAGAAGCTTGAGGCACAGGCCGCAGGCGTTGCGCCGAGCAGAGCCGGAAAGGTTCAGATCGGTGTCCACGTCGCGCCGGAGACCCGCGCACAGCTTAAGGTCATCGCGGCGCAACGCGATATGTCCGTTAAAGCTTTGATGGAAGAAGGGATCGAACTTGTCGTGAAGAAATACGCCAAGTGATGACATGTCATCATGATGACGTGATGACATGATGAACTTTTACGGTTCCTGATCTAACGATCCCCTTCAGGAGGCGGCCAAGCGCCCTAGAAGGCTCCAGCGAAGCTTGTGAAGCGTGCTTTTGTTAGTCGGTCTTAAAGCGTGAAAATGACAGCGCAGACTAACACTGCGGCGATAACGCCAAGTGTGCCCTTGCCTGATATTTCGAGCTGACCGAGTTTGATTTTAAACTCATTCATACCCTTATTTATGCTCGGTGCACTTTTGAGCAGTGAGTTTCTGCCTGCGAAGGGTTAGCCCGCATCTTCAAGGGGGGCTTTGAGACACTAAGCTCTTATCATTTATCGGCTTTTGCTATTGAAATAGTTCTGCAAAATGACGTTAGCAAAATCTGATGGGTCTTGCGCAGCTTTTACCGCGCCTCTCCGAATTTGCTCACGGTTTTGATCGTTCAAAACAATCGGCTTGTACGTCTCGGGATATGCCCAAGGGCATGTCATACAGTTGAGCTCACAACCCTGACAGGCTGATGATTTCAGGTTGTTGCACTGCTCACAAAGAGGCTGCCAATTACTATCATCATTGTTGCCGCCGCGAGAACGCGGGGTCCTGTGATCTGGGCTGAGCTTCACATCTGGTTCTTGTTGGCCGCAATGAGCACAGCGGTGATCAGAAGTGCTTAAAATGCTTGCCCAAAGGCTTCTGCTCGGCTTCGCCCTTGGTGTCCTTTTGGGCCCTACAGTTAGAGATTGAAGCTGATATCTTGTGCCTTCTTTGATGATGCAAGTGAAGCCTTCATCGCCTTGCAACTCGCGGAGCCTACGGAAAACATCTTTGTAGGGCTTCTCACCGTGTTCGGACCTATAAGCGTTCACCGCTGCACGAATATCTTCTTCTGACTTCACTGGTCCTGGGATGCCGTGACCTTCTGGCCAGAGCGCCTGCAACATCACTTCATAATAATTTCTGTTGGCCTGGCCTTTTGTTACGAAGCTTGCTACAGCGGCAGAAAGCCACCTTGAGCGATCTTCTGCTGAAATATTAGCTGTAGCGGCAGGCGGGAGCAAAAGTCCTTTACTTGAGCGAGCTTTCGCCATGAATCTGAGAGCCTAGAGATGTCAAATGTTACTCGGTTGAAAAGCTCTAAAGGCAAGCAAGAAGAGAGTCTACGCGCAGTAAATTCAGAGATGCGCTTTGCCTCATTTTTCGCTGGGATTGGCGGTTTTGATTTGGGCTTTCAGCAGGCTGGTATGCACCCAGTTTTTCATTGTGAAATAGACACGTTTTGCCAAAAAATTCTCAAAAGACATTGGCCAGAGGTTCCTCTCCATGGAGACATCACCACACTCAAATCAGAAGACATCCCTGAAGCTGATCTATGGTCAGCAGGTTGGCCATGCCAAGACCTCAGCAACGCGAACACCGAGCGGGCAGGAATCAATGGCCACCGAAGCGGGCTCTTCTTCCCATTTGCGGAGCTTGCTCGAAAGCATAAGCCAAAATGGGTTGTCCTTGAAAATGTCGCAGGGCTCCTCAGCGCGGACAAAGGTGAAGCGTTTGAGTCAGTTATCGACCAGCTCGAAGAGGTCGGGTATTTGGGGGTCTGGTTTTCGTGCAACCTTCTCGACGCGGGCCTACCCCACAATCGAGAACGAGTCTTCATTATTGGCAGTTATCAATCAGACGATTGTTACAAATTCTATTCTGACAGCGGCCAACTGCTTAGGGATAATTCGGAGGGAGCGACGGGCAGGGCGCGGTGGGAAAATGGACCCGATATTTCGTCGGAGTTTATTTCAAACGCTCCGCTTTTGGTTCAACGTCGCGGAGGCTTCGGGTATACCAAGGCAAGAGGCTATAGCCCCACGATACGTGCCCAAACTGGACGCCATCAAGGAGGCCACACAGATAGACCAATTCTATGTGGCCAGAAACTTGACGTGGAACGAATGCGAGAAGCTGATGGGCTTTCCCGAGGGCTGGACGGTCGACGAGGGCGATTCATTGGTAACGCCGTCGCCCCGCCAATAGCAAAGTTCATAGCCAAACGAATTTTGAATATTGAAGCGGAAAATGCTCGCGGCCTCGAAGAGGCCGCAGCACCTATCCGCGAAAGTAGACGCTGACCAATCTCGTGGTTTTCGTGACGGCCCACCAACCAGATTTTGGCGATTCAAAGGGCACTAACGCCCGTTATGAAACGAAAAAGCCGCTCAACCAATTTTGGGAGCGGCTTTTTGATGGATGGAGAGGGTCACCAAACCAACTGTCATGTTTGCAGCGATCACCCAGAATGTTTCTAGGCATGCGGCAGTTGTAGCGCGAAGTTTAGTTTTCGACTGGCTTTTTGTTTTCATAGGCACCTCCATCAGATCGAGAATAAAGCGAATTCCGATAAGAATTATGGTGACCGCAACAAACCAGAAGGCAGGATTCGAACCTACACCCATCCCCGGAGCTGTCGATTATGATATGGGTGGCTTGCACTGGTTTTCAATGCTGGGTGTCAGTCCTTCATGGCACGATACAGTGTAGAGCGATCTACGCTGAAAGAGCGTGCCACTGTCGTGGGTCGCTCTCCTTCATCGATCAGTTTGCGTGCATGATCGATTTGAGAGGGCGAGAGAGCCTTTGGGCGGCCTAGACGCACTCCACGCCCCTTTGCTGCTGTGAGGCCAGCCTGTGTGCGTTCTATGATCAGGGAGCGCTCAAATTCGGCCAGAGCACCCATGAGGTGAAACGTCAGACGCCCTTGGGCTGTCGTGGTGTCGATTCCTTCTGTCAGGCTTTTCAGGTGAGCGCCCTTCTCTTCAAGATCGCGCACCACTTCGATCAGGTGTGGCAGTGATCGGCCAAGACGATCAAGCCGCCAGACTGTCAACACATCACCAGCTTTGATCGATGCAAGCAGCTTATCGAGTTTAGGCCGCTTTGTGGCTGCACCAGAAACCTGATCAGTGACGATCTTCTCGCAGCCCGCACCCTTGAGTGCGTCACACTGCGCATTGGTGTTCTGGTCAGTGGTCGAGACGCGAGCATATCCGATTTTCATGCGGATATTTTGCAACAAGATTTTGCGACAGCCAACCGATTGAAATCACTTGCCCTCAGAAAGCGTTGCAAAAAGGGTGCTAACAAGAAACCATCGCTGTCGAGTATATGTTGATGCTAGCTTTCTACAGTAATTCTGATTTCTGAACCGAGGGGGCTGCCTTTGAAATCGACCTCGATATTGCCAAAAGAATTTGATGTTAAAATTGTGCCGCCATTGACTAAGCTCTCGCTAATTTTCCCATCAGCCCCTCGTTTAGCATAGTGAACTCTTCCATCGACAACTGTGTCGCCTTGAACAGAGAAGCTGATTTTGAATGAAGCCTCTCCCCCATGAGACCCGATAGTGACCTTTGGGCCGTAAGTCATTGGTGCTGCATACGCAGTGAACTGTGCCATTCAGTCTTTCTCATAATGTGATTTTGAGAACGAGTATTGGATTGGCCGTGTACAGAATTTAGCAGCGATCCCGACACGCCTTTTGGATGGCTTTGGCACCTGCAAGACATGCCACCAAACCTACACCTGAAGCCCCAAACTTCGCGGAACACGCTGCGAACGCTGTGGTTGCGGTAGCGTCGCAGGCTGCCCTGCATATGTCTCTTAGAGGGTTCCATAGTGGTTCAAGAACCGTATCTTCAGTGAATGGCTCTACATCCGTTGATGGAACTATAGTATCTTCCTCTCTCAAGGCACCTGCTTCACGCAACGTTGTAATAATATCGTTCTGTTGTTCAGCGGAAACAGCATTCCATTGAACATCGTTGACGGGAATATCAGCCATAATTACCTCCAAAATCTGTTGCTTACTTAGATGAGAATAGACTTCTTAAATCCAAAATAGCAATACAGTTGTACGTTGCAAAACGGTCAGTTTTTGCAACGGTTTTTTGCGCCCCGCGATTTCAGTTAGTTAGGTGTCGCAAAAATATGTCGCAAAATATGAGCGCGGAAAATACGGAATCAATGCCCTCGTGGTACGAACTCGATAAGGCCTATTGGGCACAGGGCGGAAAGCCGAAACCGCCGTCCCCGTTTATGCACGGCGGTAGAAGTTGGACCCGCCACGCGCGACGCTACCCATCCAATAGTGGAAAGACGGCGCAATGGTCGTCTGATTTTCACGCAGACGATGGCACCATCGTGAAGGACCCACATCCACCTCTTTTGAACCGACACAATGACCCGAAGCGCAACTGGGGCTTAGGGAAAGACTAACGCGTTGCAAAAATCATCAATGCCGCTTCCGTAGCTATTGAAGCGGCATCGAATTAGTTTTCAGACTTAGTGAGCCTAGTTGGCCAATGAAACGGACAAAACAGTCCAGTTTTTGGGGGGCAGAGCACATCTCTTTTCTTGTACGCAAAAATATACAACAATAATCATCCTGATCCTATGTAACATCAAATTAGAAGAGCCTAAACCGATGAGTAACGATGAGCTGATTGTCATATCAACTGAAGACGGCGAATTTGAAATTCGTGAAATGTCCAGCCAAGCAAAAAAAACGCCGAATACAACAAGCACAGACGGTTCGCACGAGGGTATTTCTTGGCGTATTGAGTTCAGCAACGACCCCAACCAAGCAAACTCTGTATATATCGTAAATCGGAATGACCGAGATATAAAATTGGTGTGTCCACTATCATATGGGTGGATTTGCACGGTCAAAAGAACTTTTACGGTCTTTGCCGGTGAATCTAGACTCATCAAACTTCCCGAGCGGGTCATAGGTTTTTGTTTGCCAACAACCTCTAGTTATACATAGCAGCTAACCTGCTCCCCTGAGATGTCCCCGTTTTTAGGGTAGCCTGCTCCCTAACGAAGGAGACAGGCAATGGCTTCTGGGAAGAACAGATCATAGGGATTTTGAAGGAACACCAAGCCGTTGCAAAAAGGATCGTTTTAGCAGCAAAAAAATTTGATTGACTTTTCATCAAAATTTCATCATCAATGGGTGGCTAACCTACTTGCGTAGTGAGCTGTAGCTTTCTCCGTCGGTTGTGTCGGCGGCGAAGTCTCAGCGATAATTACTACGCAAAAAAGGTTGGCCCCGGCTACTGGCCGGGTTCAGCAAACCCATTTGCCGAAAGGCAGACTGATGCATTGCTTTTCACATTCATTAGAAACCATCACATGTGATGAAAAGACCAATGTGCCCGTTCGCGTTCCTCGGGGGTGCTTGTTGAAGGATACTTGTCGAGGCATGCGTGATCGGGCACTTGGAGTTTTTATCCATGTTGTTCAAACCTCGGATCGGGAGAGAGTTACCGATTGAACTCGTAAAGGCTGAAACGAGAAACCTTGTTGAAAGGACTCGATCGACTATTGCTCTTTGGGTCATTGGCGTCTGCCTTTTAGTTTTAGGCGGCGCTGCGGTTTACGGGGCTATACGAGAGGATTTCAGCCATCTCATCACCGCGTGGTCTGTTATTGCTGCGCCTGCTGGATGGGTCATCGGTCATTACTTCCGTGGAAACGGAAACAATGGCGAAGAAAACGACGCGAGTGCAACTTGAGCTACAAAATGCCTCTTTCGAAAGGCTCCAAGAGCTTAAGGACAAGACAGAGGCATCATCATATGCCGAAGTCATAAAGAATGCGCTTCGCCTATATGAGAGCCTAATTGCGGAAACTGAGAACGGAAATGTTTTGAGTGTCCAATCGCCGGATGGTGATAACAGCAATTATAAGCTCATTTTCTAACAATGACGCGGGAGAGCATGGCTCCCCCGCGTTTCTTTTTAACTCGTAATGTCCATTATAGAATTGATTTTAAAGTAATTTTTGAATAATCGAAGCGCGATTCAAATAGCGCTGTGAATAGTTGCGGACCCATAATAAAACGCACCAAAATTTGTGCGCTGCAACCAAATAAAATGCGGGTTTCGGGTCAGGCCCTTCCGTTCGTCTCAACGTACCATTTCACGTAGTTGATGAACGACCCATCCGGCTTTTCAGGGATGGATTGTTTGACACCTAACATCGAGCGCCATTCGTGCTCTAGGAAATAGATGTCGTATCCTTCTGCGTGCTTTCGTGCGCCTTCATAGCCCCGCTCAGAAATGCGCACCTGATCCAGCACGGAAGGTTTCTCCGGCTCGGTGAACATATCCACGAACTCACCGCGAGGGCGTATGGTCACTGTGTCGCCCTGCATGTCGAAGCTGTAGTCCGGGATATGGCCGTGTTCTTTGTCGTCCGCGATGATGGTTTTCATCATCCGGCGGAACTCTTTGAGCGTCGAGCCTGATCCCGTTTTCTTGTGCAGCGTCTCCACCTTGAATTGCCACTTTGGGTTTGTGCCGCAGTGTTTACGCGCGAGTTCATATAGGCGGCGCTCCAACGGCTTGCGGAGCTGGAAGTACTGCCTTGAGATGGTCAGCAGCTCTTTGCCTTTGGCATCAATGGCATTGAACAGCCAGTCCGACAGGGTGATTTCGATCGCTTGCATCCGGCCATCTCGGGTTTCCCGGACGACTTCGAATGAATCGATGAAACCAAACCCTTTAAGGTGCTCATGGCCACCCATGGTAATATTGGTTTCGATATGCGTTGAGCGCAGGCGTTCGAGTGCGTTTTTGAACCCTTTGTAGCCCTTATCGCTGGTATCTCGGTTCGTGGCCTGAAGGAGGTCATGAGCGGCGAAGCGCATTGTCCTCTGAACTCTGCGCCCTTCTTTCAGCGCGGCCATACACTGCGATATGCAATAGATCAGGATGTCCCGATCGAACACTGTAGCTAGACCGATGTAAGACGGCTTGAGTTCGATCCACGTGTTACCGTTTTCATACCGCCTCGGTTTCATGTCCGGCTTTGTGGAGAGCGTGAAAAGTGGGTGCTCCATCGAAGCCATGTCCGACTTCGGGGCAGCGTCGAAGATATCGCACACGAAGAAGTCTTGCTGCGGATGCCGTAGCGGCAGCAGTGGCGTTCTCGATAATTTTTCGTTGTCCGAATCTTCCATGAAACCTTCGCGATATCACACACTCATATTTTCGCGATATCACACACCCGATTGCAAGCCTTTTCGCGATTTCACCCACCGCGTTTTTGCTGCGTTCAGGTGGATAAGTCTGGGGGTAAAATGTGGAAGCGTTCGCGATATCACACACCGATCTTCGCGATATTACACACCACTCTTCGCGATATCACACACCGTTAGACATAAAAACCCTGAATCGACGTTTTATATCAATCGCTTACAGCCGCCCGATTCTCCAAAACACATATAAAAACACACTTAAAACACATAGGGCTGCGCTTCGCTTGCCCATGAAAAAAGGAATCCGGCCCCAAGGAGCCGGATGCTTTAGCGGAATGCCGCCTATAAGGCTCGCAAGCTCGCCAGGCGGCATGCGTTCTTTTTTGTCAGTGCGGCTCCCACAAAGCATTTTGTTGACGATCGCACCGTGCTCGTCGGGATCAAATCAACCCTAAAGGGGACGGCAAGCCGTCGATTTGATCACGCCTGCGCGCGGAGCGCTCTACAAAATGGCTTTGGGGGTTGCACTGAAAACAGACGGTGAGATTTTGGGATGGACGAAGCCATCCAAAAAGGTCTGCGGGGGTTCCCTTAAAACAAACGATGGTCTGCAAGGAATATGTACCTAGTGACAATCGACACTTGTCAGTGTACACTGATTTCATAGATTGAAGGCAAATTTTGATTGGCAGTTTTCGACATAAGGGCTTGAAGCGATTTTACGAAGAAGGGGACGGACGCGATCTGCGCGCCGACCAGCTTAAGCGCATAGGCCGCGTGCTCATGGTGCTCGAAAACGCCGGAACGATCGACAACATGGACATGCTTCCCGGAATGCGACTGCACCGCCTCAAAGGAGACATGTCAGGATTTTGGTCGGTGTCTGTGTCCGGCAATTGGCGCGTGATCTTCCGTTTCGACGATGGTCAGGCGCTCGATGTCGATCTGGTGGATTATCACTGAAAGGAGGTTGCACCATGCCAATGAAAAACCCATCCCACCCGGGCGCGATTGTTCGGGAAGAATGTCTGGTGCCGCTTAACTTGAATGTGACCGAAGGCGCAAAAGTGCTCGGTGTTACGCGTCAGGCGCTCAACAACCTTGTGAATGAGAAGGCCGGAATCAGCCCTGAAATGGCGATCCGGCTCGAAAAAGCGTTCGGCTCTAATGCTGATTTCTGGATGCGTTTACAAAGCGCGTTTGATCTTGCGCAGGCTCGCAACAAGTCCGACGAGATCACGGTCGAGCGCTATCAACCGCCAGAGCCGCAGGCCGAACAGCCTCGGCTCGTTTAATTCTGAAATGGTCGAGGCCACGGGCCGAAGACTCGGACGGCGCGCCATTGGTTCAAGCGCCGTTCGCTGTCTCGTTTCAGCATTGACCCTTGCAACTCCCGCGAGTCATTCTTGCCCCGTTCTTTGGGGGATGATGACTGTTGAAGAAAATTTCTATTGCCATTTTGGCAAGCCTATTCTTAGCGGCCTGTAACGTTGTTGAGAGCCGCGACCCTTTAATCTCTCAGTCAGCTTGTCTGATCTCAAATAATGGCGTTTTCACCGAAAATGTAAGGCTCACAGAAGCCGAGTTTGACGATCTCAAAGCAGAAGCAGAAGACGTGATCGACGAGGGCGCAGATTGGCTTTCATCTCGCCGATTAGATGATAGCGTTGAGGAGGCGATCTTTTTAGCGCTCACTGATGTGATGCGGCTAATTGAGTATCAAACAACGCAGCAAGAAATAGATGCAGCCGCAAGCGGTGTAATCGCTCGTCTTCAGGAGACCTACAGCAACGCCCAAATTGATGAGGGGTTCAGTTTTTGGATAGGCGGGGAAGGGACTCCGATCTTCCAATCCATCAACAGCGCAAGTGATCGTCTCAATGAGCACCGCGAAGGCACACCGGGCAAGCGGTTTTTTTTCCAGACTTCAACCGACTGCCAAACAAACCGCTTTGAGTTGGACCCGGAATCCGTCACGGCCTCACAATATGAGGACGTGGACGACCCGATCGTGACGGCGAAAATCTTCCGTTTTGAACAATTTGAAAACCCGGTCTATGTGCGCCAAGTGCATCGACCGAGCGAAGAATTTGAGCCTTACGGCTACGACTTTTTCTATCCTCTGGGTGACAATCGTTTCGCGATTTACACGGTCGTTGATGAGCCGCTTTTGGTCATGGCGATGTATGGGCACGCTTATTACGATGACTGGCAACCATTGCCGCAGGACATCCAAACGATCGAAAACCCCTTTGCAGGGATCGCGCAAGAACAGTTCCGCTATCAACGCATTCGCGGCTCTTTGGAGGGGCGCGAGGAGGAGTACGATCAAGCATTATTGGTCTACATGTCAGACGCTATTTTTGATCGGCCTCTTTTCCGGCCCCGCCGTCAGGTTCGCAACGTGACCGCAGCGCGGGCCACACCAAGAATGCTGGAACAGCTTGCTTTCATGTTCAATGAAATCGAACAGGGGCGCTTGCCTGTATCACCTGACATGCGGCAGGACTTTCACCGTGAAACGTACACGTTCATTCCGCAGTGAAATAATCGTCGTCACCCTCATGGAGGTCATCGACCGCAGCCTCAACAGCTTCGCGCACCGTGCGCAGCGTTTTGAGGTTGCCGATCGCCGCCATGTCGCCACCCGACAGGGCTTTTGATTCCACGAACAGCACGCCCAGATTGAACGTTGCCGGGAGTACGATCCCTAACAGGCCGCCGATGACGGCGATCTCGTACCAATAGAGCAGCCAGTTAAACTGAATCGCAAAACCCACCAGAGGAACGCAGAACGCCAAGGCAAAATAGAACGGATCACGCCGGAGGCTGATCTTTTCGATGTTGCGGATTTTGTACGTCTTGCGAGGCCCCTTAAGTTGGCGCTCGGAAACTAAAAACTTTTCGTCCTGATAGTACACATGGCGGTCTTTGCGGAGACGGCGTTTTATCTCTGACACTGTTCGACCCCATCCGTTCGCGCGTTCAAAATCGCAACCGATTGAGAGACCGAATACAGTCCCATCGTGGAGGTCCACAGCGCGAGGTCAGTGCGCGCATTGGAAACAAGATATGCCCCCACGCACTGACAAAATCCCATCTGTGCGCGCGGACAATCATTCGCGATCGAGCGCTTGCCGATCTCGGGCGCGATGAAGAAGAAATTCGCCCCGAACCACACAAGCGCACCGATGAGCACAGGCAGCACCCACTCGGGCAGAATTTTGATTATAGCGTCAAACATTGAGGTCTTTCCGATAAGGGTTGGGATCGGTCATAGCAGCCCATTTCTTGCGCTTGAAATAGGGGCGTAGCTTTGCCCGGATCGGAGACTGTAACGTATCGACGATCAATATTTGCTCGTACTTGCGCAACCCCCGAACTTCGTCTGGCCGGATGAGCGGTTGACCCACATCGCCAACATTCGCCCCGGTCTCACTTGCAGAGACGTTCGACACGGTTCTTTGTCCGCACAGATCGGAAATCATCTGCGCGACTTCGGGTTCGCGGATCGAGAAAAACTGCTTTATCGAGCAGATGCCCATCAGCTCCTTGAAGCCCGTTTTGCCGTAGAGATCCTCACTCTCCAAAGCAGCGGCTGTTTGGGTGAAGATCCACACGCGCAAACCGACCTTGCGAAACTGTGCCATGAAGGTCCGCAGATCGGGCAGGTATCCGATCGCGGGAGCTTCGTCGATCAACAGCGTGACAGGTTGCGCTTTGCCGGGTTTACCGACAGCGCCACCAAACACGCCGATCAGCAAATTCATCCACGGCAGCGCGACGGGCAGCATCGAGGACGGCACAAGCAAGTACACCGTCACGTTGTCTTGCTTGAGCGTTGATGCGTCGAAGCCGTCTTTTTCGACATGCACACCGAGCGGAGTCGACGGCGCATAGCGTTTTGTCGCCAGAGCGGCCTTTGAGACGATGCCGGCCCATTGCGGCTTTGCAATCCGAATGATGTCAGCGAAGCGGGCGGCATCATCCCTCAAGGCCGGATGCTGTTCGTCTTCGATCCATTCCAAACGCTGCAAGATGTTCTCGGAGGTGTCCCGCACAAGCTGATAGAGGAAGGTCAGCGTGTGCAGGTCCTTGTCCTCAAACATGACAACCGCCGCGATGATGAGGGCCAAAAATTCGGCCCCCTCATCTTGGAAATATGTCCCGCTTTCTTTGCGATCGGTCACGCACAGCAGGCGTGCGATCGCCGCACAATCGGTGACGAAACTATCGCTCTTGGGATCAAGCACTGAAAGCGGGTTGAAGCCTGCATCGGGAAGATCAAGGCCCGTGTCTGCCTCAAAGACCGACTGGAACGGATTGAGCAGCACGACAGGGCCGATCGTTTCGCGGTGTCGCCGTGTTATGGCGGCAAGCTCGCCGGATGGGTCGGTGACGACGATGGACCCTTCTGTGAGTTCTAGCAGGGCAGGCACCACGAGCGCCGCCGACTTGCCGCCACCCGCGCCGCCTATGGTCATCAGATGACCTTCGTCGTTGTGGGATAAGTCCCGGCCTTTCATGTGCCCCAAGAACAACCCTTTGCCGCTTGTCAGGCCCGCGCGCATGACATCGCGCAGCTTTGCCCACCGTGCCCCGCCAAAGGCGCGACGGCGCAAAGCTCGCCGCAGATTAAACCAGCCAAATTTGCTCCATAGAAGCACGAGGAGGCCGATCAAAACGATCGCGCCTATGACGGGATACTCAGAGATCAAAACAACGCCTCTAAGAGGTCGGTGCGCCCGTTATAGACGGCAAGGCCGATCGCCGCGATCGTGAGGGCCACGAACAGCACTGCAAAGCGCTTGGTGCCCTCAAGGATCACCCGATAGCGCCAGATGGCCCAGACGATCATCAACCACCCGGCAAGCTGTGCAAGTGTCGTCTGTGCCCCGGTGATGAGCAACACGCCGCCATAGATCACGGCGATGATGATCGCTGCGCCAATCAAGCCCTATCCCCCTTGGTTCGGCTTCGAACGGCAATTGCCGTTCATGTTCCCTGCACCCTGCCATCCCGACGCACGGTTCGTCACCCGACAGGGGCGAAGCTTTGCGGAGCAGGCGCACGCCTTGACGATGCCGCGCGCGGGCTGGCCCCACCGTCGCCAGTTCGGAGATTCCATGCGTTCAAAGGTGTCTGCGTCAGGCATCGCAGCGCGCCGTTTTCCTGAGCGTGGGGCAAGGCTCAAAGCTCGCGGAGAGAAGGAAAAAGGCGCGGGTGCAGGTGGATGGTTCAACTGGTTAACGGCCTTTTAACGTGCTCGGTTGTAAGATGTAGACTAGGGATAGCCAGATGTGTATTTATTAACATAAATACTCTGGCAAGGGCGGGTATGCTACCCCCTTTGAACCCCCCTGCAAGGCGCACAGAGACCGACATGGGACGACCGAAACTACCACCCGAGAAGCTCCGCGACGTGCCCACCACCGTCATGATGACGGCAGTGGAACGCGCAGAGCTTGAAGACCGCGCAGCGGCCTTGGGGCTGTCTGTTTCGGAGTTCGTCCGCCGTCGCGTCTCGGGCACGCCTTTGCCCAAAGCAGCCGCCGATCGTTCGCTTGATGCCAAGCTCGCGACGGCCCTTTTGCGCATTGGTGTGAACCTGAACCAGATCGCCCGGCACATGAACGCAGGCCGTCATGCACCCCCCGATCTTCCCGCGCTGATTGATACGATCAAACTGCACGTGAACAGGCTCACAGATGACCCCCGTCGAGATCGGCAAGGGACAGTCCTTTAAGGGCCTGTCCGCGTACCTCATGACCGACGTGCGCCAAGACGGCGAGACGGTGAGCGCGTCTGCCGATCGTGTCGGCTGGGCGCAAACCTACAATCTCGCCGAGGCCCGCCCGGATCAGGCATGGCGGCTCATGGCTGCAACTGCCATGAGTGCCGATGCACTGAAGGAGGCGGCGGGCCTGAAGAAAGGGAAGCCCGTCAAAAATTCGGTCTACCATTTTTCCCTCAACTTCAACCCGGCTGATGATCCTCACGAGGATGTGCAGCGTCTTGCCGTTGAGGAGGCGCTTACGGCTTTGGGGCTTGAAGATCATCAAGCGTTAGCCGTGCAGCACCAAGACAAGGCACACACCCACGTTCAC
>Ga0189290_100275_pt1 | contig 15398 bp, 15 predicted proteins | sample UW140minimetaG_FD_130318 | JGI IMG/M metagenome (GOLD analysis project Ga0189290, IMG submission 130318) | Marine microbial communities from the Costa Rica Dome - UW140 mini metaG | ecosystem: Environmental > Aquatic > Marine > Oceanic > Photic zone | place: Costa Rica: the Eastern Pacific...
ATCGCGGCATCGCGGCATCGCGGCATCGCGGCATCGCGGCATCGCGGCATCGCGGCATCGCGGCATCGCGGCATCGCGGCATCGCGGCATCGCGGCATCGCGGCATCGCGGCATCGAAGGGCTACCTTGTCTGTCTCCCTCGTCAAGCCATTTCGCGTTCAGACTGCAGGCGTGCCCTGCTGGGACGGTGACCATCGTCCTGCTGAAATGGAAATGGTACCTGACGGAGTCTTTTCCACTCAACGCATCGGTGCCGCTTAACCCAAAGCGGCAACCATTCGCATCAGGAGCGGCAATCAGCGCTGACGTCGCTTAGCCTTCAAGTGACGCGCATACTCCGGATCGATCTCATCGATCCCTTCACCGGTCCGCGCACGCAGGTACTGATCGAAAAGCAAGTTGACCAGTTCGTTGCGGCTGAGCTTTTCCGCGGCGGCTTCGGCATCGACGCGCTTCAAAACCTTCTCAGAGACGCGGATCGTGGTTGCACCAGGTGATGCTCCCGCTGGCGTTCCGTCGGTTACTTCCCTTTTGACCCGATCCGCTAGCAATTCAATACGCAGCTTATCCAAAGCCGTTCTCCGACCAGCGCGTGATCGTTGACACCTCGCGGAAGAGTTCCTCGAACTCGCTCCGCGAGCGCGCCGTATGCGCCGTACTGAATGCAGTTCCGCCAATATCCATCGCATCGCGGAGCGGCACACGTCGGGTGATGACGGACCTCATGAACCAAGTTTGCAAATTGTGATCGGAGGTTTCCGGCGGCATGAGACTCCGGAGAAGCGTTTGTCCGGCAATTCGCCTGGCTTCTGTCGCGGATGGATCAATCAGAGAGAGCACGAACCGCGTGGGTCGGCTCCTGGCACGCGCCTTCTTGAATGTACGGAGCGCCGGTGCGCGGTCGGGCTGCGAAGTCGACAAGGGAATCAGAACAAGATCCGCACATTCGAATGCTTCACCATGCCGTGCTAGCACAGCGCCACAGGTATCGATGAACACGATGTCGATGTGGCGGTAGCTTTCCAACGCGTCCGCGATGTCAGGCGGTTCGATCTTGGCGACTTCGATCGCACCGCCCGCGCGCCTCCATTCCACGCACGTGTGCTGATTAGTATCAGTGTCGAGAATGACTGCGCTGTAGCCGGTTGCGGCAGCGGCAGCCGCCATATTGATGACCAGGCCGCTCTTGCCGACGCCTCCCTTGCCACTCGCAACAAGCAGCCGAAGCTGCTTCTTGCCCCTCGATCGCTGTCCATTGATGCAGTTCGAAACCGGCATCCTCACGCTCCACCGAATCATTTCGAGTCGATGATCGCGCTGTTTCTAAAAACCCCCGCATGCTAATTTGTTGAATAGCCCAACAAATTCGGTTCATCGAAAATGCGTTGCGATTTCACCACACGACGTCCTGCGTCCGGCGACAACGCAGACGCGTTAGTCGACAGAAGGCTTCAAACAGAGCCAAAGGTAGTCATCGAACAAATTAAACCAAAAGCAGGCTATTAAGGATGCCAAGAGGCTTGTCCGAATTGCCCTTTACTTTCGCAGATTTCACCATAATCTCTAAGCATCGGTGGCAATTCCGCCTCCGACCATAAAGTCAGATGCAGGTGGCCGAGCGGCCACCGGGGGAGCGCTAACTCACCCCAGCAGCCTGACCAAACTGTCTCGTACCAGGAGAACAGCATGGCTAAGCGTCTTGTGGCGCGCGCGGCAAAGTCGCGCAAGCAATTTCCCAAAATTGGCAGCCGATCCGGCGATTCCGGCCCTTCCGGCAACACGACTGAACGCTCCCTCGCGACCGCTCCGGTGGCAACTAGCTGCGTCATCAACGAACGTCCGATGCGGTCGCTCGTGATGGGCGGGAGGGCCTACGTCGCAGGGCTCTCGCCGATTATGAGGATCGCGGACATTCCGGATCTGCCCGACGAGATGAAGGCGCAGATGATGTCGGCGGCGCGGGTACGGTCCGCTTCGGCCGATGAGGCGGCCGCGTCGGTGCGTCGCAACGGCTCGACCCCCGCCTCCCCCGCCGAACAGGCTCGGGGCAATCTGCCTTCATCCATTGCGAGCATGGCAGATGCCAGCGCCAGCACGATACCTGCCGACGAGATGGCATGTTCGGCATTCGGGCCCGTATTCTCGGCGTCGGAGATCGTAACCGCTCGTTGGTTACTTGGCCGCATCGCGGATGGGGACCGGTATTGCGTCGATAGCACTGGCTGCGATGGCGACAAAAGCGACCATCTCAACGATCCAGGCAGTGACGTCACGAGCGAGCTATGCCGGAAACTCGCGGAGATCGGCCTCGTCTCCCTCTCTGAGGGCCCGATCGGGCTGATCGTTCGCCGCCGTACAGTTAGCGCGTCTTAGGCCCGCTAGTCATTTCCGCGGGGCTGCAAGAACCGCCCCTCCGGGTTCGCTCTTCGCATTTTCTAGAGCTCTCGTTCGGATTGCGCGCGCGGCGTACGGCCGCGCGCTTGGTCCCTCAATCCGTTCCTCCCTTCATCGCACACCGGGCAGTGCCGTCCGGCTGGAGAACCTTATGTCCCATCACACTCGGAATCGCCCCGTCGCCAGATTGTCCCGCAGGAGCTTGGCGGGACGACAGCTGCACAATCCGAACAGGTCTTCCCACCTCCTGAAAACGGGCGCATCGCTCGACGAGGCCATCGATGCGCTTGCATATTCTATCGTCCACAACGCTCACGCGACCGCCGAATCTTCGGAAGACGATCCCATGCTGGGCGCGTTCACTCATACCGCCAGTCTTCTGCGTTCCGTGGTCACGCGCGCGGGACAGGTGATTCCCGATGTCATCTCCCTCGCACTGCGCCAGGACGAAAATTACACGGTATTGCGGGAACACAAGCTGCCCCTCACACGGACAGCGACCGAGGTCGTCAAGAACAACCAATCATCGCCAGGCATCGAGCTGCGGTCTGACACCCAGATACTGGACACATTCGACGCAGATCTCATTGTGATCGAGAGCAAAACTCGGCACGCGACTTTGATCGAATGCGTACGCGGAAGCGTCCCGCTGTCCGGTCCGCGAACCAAGGCACTGGTCCATAAAGTCAGAGTCGCGGCCCTGAGCGCTCGCTCAGCCTTGGAGGCCGAGGGACACCGCATCAACAGCGTGTCCGGTGCCGTTTACGACCGTTACGGACGTTCGGGACACGAAGACGCCATGACCGTCCGCAGCGATGCGATCGACGAGTTTCTCGGCGTGGCAGTCATCCGTTATCTCGACCGGCTCGACGAACGCATCCGCGAAGCGCTCGAAAAGATGGTCGATCCCACCGCAGATGAAGATGCTGGAACGGCAGTCGACGTAAGACACGAATGTGAAGCAGTCGACCGTGCCAGGACCGACAGGCAGCAAAGCCGAGAAAGCACAGTCAGGACCTCGTCGGGCTCCGTCCAGTCCCGACCGTCTGTCGATCTCAGCCGATCGATCGGTCCGGCTGAATGGCGTCGCATGCTCGAAGCCGCGGACCGCGACGACGCCTGTTTCCTACCGAACTGACCGCCGCCCCGCTACTGCGCCCAGTAGGTGTTGAATCGCGGCAATCCTATGGACCTTCGGCCTTTGTGCGCCCGGTCCGGATGCCGCCTTTCCGGGGCCGGGCTCCCTTCGCTTTATTCATAAGGTGTCCCCATGTCTTTTGTTTCTACAGATCCCCTCCTGCTGCCGCGCGTGCCACAGGAGTCCAACGAGCGCGCCGAAAATCTCATTCATTTGGAACCGTGCTTTTATGTCGGTGCGGCCCTGCGCCACGGGAGGCGGCCGCTCTCTCTCGAAGCGCTCGATCAGTTGATCTCGTCGCTCGACCGGCTCGCCATCATGGGCAATGCCACCGCGCCGATTGCTCTTGCATGGCTGATCGAGAAACAGGCCGCCATCAAGGAGGCTCGCTGACATGGCATCCTTTCCTTTCATCGTCCCCGGCATTCCCGCCGGCGGCGAAGCGGCGGACATCGACACACTCGAGCGCCTCGCCGACGATCTTCGCCGCTACGCGCGGGATGGTGGCCCGGCCATGTTCGAACTGGCAGAGGCGCCGATGATCGTCGCCCCGCGTGCCATTCCGGATCTGTCCTGCTACCGCCTGATTGGCCACATTGCCGGTCACCCACATGTCGGATCGGGGCCTGCCATGACGTCTCGCATCTACGCGATCGATCGATACCGCAGCTGGGCCCGCAGCTGTTCGCGGCTCTGGCGAATCGATGACGGCGGGCGGTCACAATGAGCAAATTCGAACGACTGCAGCCGCAGCAGAAGTTTCGTCTGCCGGATGAGATGCCCTCAGAAATCGATCCTCTGGATTCGGATAGCGTGTCCGGCCTCGTCATTGCACGACTCCAGTCGGGCATTGAATCGCTCGCTTCGGACGTCCGGATCGTCCGCCTCGTCGCGGCTCCGAGTGTCAGCGGGATGATTCAAGGAATGTTCGGTGCATGTATCGATCGCGCGGACGGGCGTCTGCGGGAATTCGATCCGCTCGATCAACCGGACGCGATTCTAGGCTCGGCTGTCATTACACGTGTCTTCATCTTGTGCGGCCCGGACGAAATCCCGCCGCTCTACGACGCGTCGATCGAGATCAACTGGGATAACGACGATCTCGTCGAGCTCGCAACGCGCCGGTTCGGGAAACCGCCAGCGGCGATGCCGCGACCGATCTTCGCCGGTTCCGCCGATCTTATCCTGCGCACTTCTCAGGCGGTCGATCAGTTTGATCGACTGATCTCCCAGTACGCTGCCTTTTGGAAGGGTGTCGATGCGGATCGCGCGACCGCGACAGACGATACATCTGTTGGACGCGGCGCGACAACGGCCGACAGGGCAGCGTTCAAGGGGCAGCATGTCGAACTTCACCGGCCGACCCGGCCGCTGGTTTCTGAGCTTCACGGTTATGGAAGTGCCGCTCAGTGGGCCCGTGATGTAGCCGGGGACATTGCAGCGTACAGGAACGGCGAGATCGATTGGCAAGACGTGGACCGCGGCTGCGTCCTGCACGGCCCCCCGGGAACCGGCAAGACCCTTTTCGCACAGGCGCTTGCTGCTGAGTGCTCGATCCCCGTCATCTATACATCGTACGCCGCGTGGTCGTCCGTGGGAGATGGGCACATGGGATACGTCACGAAAGCGATCCGCGCGAGCTTCACCGTCGCTGCTGAGAATGCACCCTGTCTGATTTTCATCGATGAGCTCGACACGATTGTCGGGCGCGGCAGCGGCGGAATGCGGGACGATTGGTGGGCAACGATCACCACTACATTGCTCGAGCAACTCGACGGGGCCTTGCGGACGGACGGCGTCATCGTCGTAGGCGCAACAAACCATCTTGCAGTGATCGACGAAGCGATGCTGCGGTCTGGACGTCTCGATCGTTCGTTTGAGATTGGTCTTCCGGACGAGCAGGCACTGCGCGGTATTCTCCGATCGCACTTCTTCGGACCTGACATCAGCGAGGCGACCCTGGAGACCGTCGCGACCGGGCTCGCCGGCACAGTCAGCGGGGCGGACATTGCTCGGCTGGCGCGCGAATGCCGGCGGATTGCCCGTAAGGAGAACCGGCCAATCGACGCCGAACTCATCATCGCCCGGGCGTTCCCGGCGGAAACACGCTCCGCTAGCTTCCTTCGGCGGATTGCTATCCATGAGGCCGGTCACGCCGTTCTTGCGCGTCTGGCAGGTGAGAGAGTCGAGGTCGTCTCTCTGATCGGTGGGGATCTCTCGCAGGGCTACGTACGGCGGGCCCGATCTGAGATTGATCAGACCATGGCGTCACTCGACCGGCTGGTAGTCCCCGTCCTGGGAGGTCGTGCTGCAGAGCTCGTACTGATCGGCAACTGCAGCGCAGGCGCAGCGTCCGATCTTGAGCGAGCCACGGCCGTGATCGGGTCCGCCCAAACAGGCGGTCTCGGCCCTTGGCTATCCTCCGGTGAGCCGGAAAGAGAGATGATTGAACTTCGCCTTCGGCGACTAAATGGGGAAGCTATGCTGCTCGCCCTTCAATACCGATCCAAGATTGAAGCGTTGGCGGGTTTTCTCCTCAATAAGCGGGTTCTCTCGGGGGAGACTCTGGACGACTTCTTCCGCCGTCATGACATTTAAGCGTGAGAGAAAAGCGCACCATGTGTGTTTCGGGATGTGATTCCCGGGGCCCACACGCCGTGGCTACGACGATGATCGCCAAATGCTGTTGCGCTGACCTCGAACGGGCGAAGAACGGCGTTTCGGCAGGCGAAGTTTGCGCCCGCGCTCCGCACTATCGGTCTTCGCTTATCGCCCAAGGCAATGGCTTCGATCTCTTCAAAGGCATTCGCCACGCTGCGTCGCCGACTTCGACGGCCGCAGGGTATTCACGAAAGAGAAAGGCTTCTGATTGTGGCGGACAACCTTTTGTGGCCTTTATCAATCGAAACCGGGAAGCGCTTCCGGCAGCGAAGATTCTGGTGCCCGCCGTTGCGGTATGGAGTTTCGCGCCGCGATGTTGCGCCATCGGCCAAGCGCCTTTTCGACGTCCGATGTCACGTCAGCAACGCTTGTTGCCATGGCTCCGAGCAACGAACCAAAAAGGACGCCACGACCTTCGAAGCCGCCACTATCCTTGAGGATGGTCGCGGCAACCTGCACTCCGTTCTCCACATCCGCAACTCGCTGATCTAGCGCCGCCCGCTGCTGGCTGACTAACTCCACGTCTTTCAGATGATCCCGCTTCGCCGACGCCAGCTGAGCGGATTGGGCAGTAATGCTCGCCTCCCTCTCTACGATTGCCCGATTTGCCAATTCCAGAGCGGCTTCGCGGCGGTGGAACTCGGCAGAGATTGTGTTGATCTCAGCTAGCCGACGTTCGGCTTCCTCCCTCAATTGCAGACTCCGTGCATGCTCCGCAGAGGCGGCCTTTCGGTTCGCTTCGGCGGATTCGGCAGCTAGTGCGGCCGCCCCTTCCGCCTTTTTGATCGCGCGATACTTCCTAGGTGCTAGGTGTTCCGCGTTTGTCTCCGTTCGTGGTCGACCTCGTACAAGACCGAGTGGTTCGCAAATACGCCCAGCCCAATCTTGAAGATCAGACAATTTTTGTGGTTTTCCAAAATGCTCTCGAACAGATACCCATCGGGCGACGCCCGACTTTGTGTATTTCATATAAGACGGAATTACAAAAACGCTAAGATGAGGCGTTGCCTCGTCTAGATCGAGACGCCAACATGCAATCGTCCAGCCCGGCTTGCGACTGCACCCAAGAAGTACTATCGCGAGGAAATCAAATATTCTTGCAGGATCGTATCGTTCGAGCTTCTCGCATGCGGAACCTTGGACCCGCTCGGCGAGAGCCGACCATCGGCTACGAAGTCCGCGCGGCAAATCCGTGGCAGCGTTATCGCCATCATCGTCGGTAAGGTAGCCTGTCGTGAACGTGCCGTCGATCAGCGCGCGGAACGTCGCCATGCGGTGGTCGCTGTCCGGCCGATCCGCGTCGATTTTCATATCTGGACTGCTGGAAAAGAAGTCTGGAGATGCCGTGAACTGGAGCTCGGCGCCGATTGCTGCGCCACTTCTGAACCGCAAATTTGCGGCATTGGCCGCGGCATACAGGCTGCTTTTGACGTCGAACGGCGAAACCCGCTGTCCCGCGATACCCTGAGATTTAACGCCGCCCGCGAGGACTAGCGGTCGAAGTGCAGGATCGCAATGACTGAGATCATGAGCTCCGGATCGCCGTCCGTGTTTCGTTCGCGATCCGGCATTCGCGGCGTTTCGTATCGGCTCGTAGCGGACGCAAATGTAGTTCGGCATCGGGACCTCCTCAGTCCCCATCCATTTGTCTCACAGTCTCGAAAGTCAGAAACGAAAAATCCGCCTTCCGTCCAACGGCGCCTGTGCGGAAACGAAAATCGCTTAGTAAGTCTAGACGATTACGGAGCTTCATCGTCGTGGCGGAACCGGTGCCGTCGGCGTTTCGCTACAGCCACTTGGGCGGTCGGCATGCGATGCTACCTGTGACTTGACCGCGGCTAGGATCCGAAGCGGTCACGGTTAGGACGCCGAATTATACGACGCCCCAAGCGGCTGGGATGAGCTGCATCCCCCGAGGCTGCGTCACGATCCCACCAATTGCTCGCTTTGAGAGATTCCGCGAAGGCTTTTCTGCCGTCACCAAGTGCAGCCCCCGATTTGTCGGGTAGATGCCAAACTCTACGAAGCCTGTTTTTCCGCGCCAAAGATTGGCGCAGATTCGAAGCGCACGCTCCACTGGAAATCGCGCGTCTCTCCGGCGCTGAGTACAAGAATGCCCGGCTTTCTCAGGAACTCGCCATCCCAATCGACGTCGCTTGCCATGCCATACCAGGGCTCGATGCAGAGGAACGGCGCCCCACCCGGCTTCGACCACAGGCCGAGGTCCTTGAAGCCGTCCCAGGCGACGCTGAGGGAGCAAGCGGGTTCGCCCGCAGGGTCGAGCGCGGAAAAGGTCACCTTCCGGCTCGCGACGTCCGGCATCACCAACGCGTCGTTGGCGAAAAGCCTTTCCGACAGCTTCAGCTTGCGTCCGTCGAAAGGCAGGGGTTTATCCATCCCTAGAAGACCGTCATCGACCGACTTGGCTGTTCCCGTCTCCGACGTCTCGAAGATGACGACATGGTCGTCCTTCGAGATCCCCGTCACGAGCGGCCATCGAAAGGCCGGATGCGCTCCGACGCCGAAGGGAAGCGGGCCGTCGCCAGGATTGGTTACTCTCGTGGTCACGGTGAGGACGTCATCTGCAACGGCGTAGATGAGTTCGAGGCGAAACGCAAAGGGGAACGACCGACGTGTTTCGGCGGAATCGCGGAGCCGCAAAGCAGCCCGATCCGCGCTGCGCTCGGTCCATTCGAATTGACTGTCGCGGGCAAAGCCGTGCTGCCCCAGGGCATAGGATTTGCCGTCGTGTCGCAGCGTATCGTCGCGAAGCCTTCCGACGGTCGGGAACAGGACCGGCGCATGTCGCGGCCATTCGGGCCCAGCCTGCCACAGCATCTCGTTTCCAGCCGCATCGCGCAGGCTGACGAGTTCCGCTGCCTTGGCGCTCACTTCGGCGCTGATGCCGGCCGTCGTGATCCGATGGCTGTCCATGCGGTTGGTTTCCTCTTTCGCTTCTCCGCCTTGATAATGGCAGGCCCGGAGGGGCAATCGGATCAACGAAATCTCGCCGCCTAGACTACAGTCGTCGGCTAGGCTGACCGAGATGGATGACGTTGCTGACGGGTCGGCGAGACATCTACATCGAAAATCCGGCGGCCCGCTATCCTCTTAGGTTGCGTTCCAACCATCGAAGGTGGGCTCTAGCGCTGAATTCCAGCGAAGACGGCCGGCATCGAGACGCAACCCGTAGTGCGCTGCCGGACGTGCCAGCGCATGTCTGGGGTTCGCAGAGGCCATCATGATCGCGTCATCGAGGCAGGCGACGTTCCAGGCGCTGACATTGCGCACCGCCTGGTCGAGGCAGAGCGCCGAGCCGGCGAGATTCGGCCGACCAGGCTGGCGGACGGCGCCCTCTGCCGTGCGCTCCACCTCTATGCCCGCGAAGCGATAGCTTCCGACGGGTGCGGCCGCGGCGACGACGGCGTCGGTAACCAGGATCGACTGGCTTGCCCCCTTCAGCGCAACGATGGCGGCAAGCGCCTGAGGCGACATATGATGGCCGTCGGCAATCAGACAGGCATCGAGCCCCCGTTCCGCGAGCTGCGCCAGAAGCGTGTTCTCGAGCTTGGCTAGTTCGTGCGGAAGCCCGTTGCCCAGATGGGTCGAAAGACTGCTGCCGGCGTCGGTCGCGTGGCGCACGGTCTCGAAATCGGCGGCCGAATGGCCGATCGCCGTGACCTTGCCGCGCCTCGTCATTTCTTTCACGAAGGCAATCGCGCCACGCCTTTCCGGGGCAAGCGTCACGAGAACGATCGGCCGGTGGAGATCAGCTTCGAGGTCCGTCACGAGCGGGATATCCGGATCGCCCATGGCGGCGGCGGGATGACAACCGGCATAGCCGGGGGAACCGTTCAGGAACGGCCCCTCGAGATGATAGCCGGCAACCATGCGCCGGCCGAGGCGGCTACCTTCTACGGCCGCGTCGAGCGCGCGGAAGCGCTCCCGCAGCTCATCCCGACGAGCGGTGATAATCGTAGGCAGGCAGCCCGTCACCCCGTGCGACAGCATCGCCTCAAGTGCGATATCGATATCGCCCGAGCGGATCCCGGGATCGTTGAAATCGATCCCGGCATAGCCATTCACCTGAAGATCGAAGAGGCCGTCCGAAAGCACCGCCGTCTCCTAAGTCTTGTGAGCCGCCAGCAGGCTAGCTGAGGCCCGGTCGAGATGAAGGCTCGCGGCCGGGTGGCGCTGCAGTATCGAGGCGGGCGCCTCAGGCGAGACGCTAGCCTCCACGGCGCGCACGACCGCGGCGGCCTTGCGCTCGTCCGGCACCGACAGGACGATCTGTTGCGACTTCATGATCTGCCGGACAGTCATCGATACGGCACGGCGCGGGACGTCGTCGAGCGTCGAGAACCACCCCTCCCCGAGTTGCTGGCGGCGGCACGCTTCGTCGAGTTCGACGAGGATATAGGGATCCTCCACGTCGAAATCGGCCGGCGGGTCGTTGAACGCCAGATGGCAATTCTCGCCGATCCCCGCGAAGCAGACGTCAACCGTTTCGGCGCCGAGGCGTCTGTTCAGCCGTCCGATCTCGGCGTCGATGTCGTTCGCGTCCCCGTCGACCGCCACGAACTCTTTCAGGCCGGTGACCTTGTTGACGAACCGCTCCTGCAGATAGCGCCTGAAGCTCGCAGGATGGTCGAGACCAAGCCCGACATATTCGTCGAGATGAAAGACCATCACTTTCGACCAGTCGATGTCCGCCTGGATCAGGTCCGCCAGCATACGCAACTGGCTCGCCCCGGTCGCCAGCACGACCACGGCTTGGCCCTTTTCCGCTATGGCGGCAGACACAGCGGCAGCGCCTTCGCGCGCCGCCGCTGCGCCGAGCGCCTTCCCGTCGACATGCACTGTCAGCTGCATGGCCCATCCTTTTCAAACCACTTCGTTCAGAACATCTAGAAAATCGGGAGCATCTTGGTCAATGGCCTCGTCGAGTGGCTTGGATAATTTCAAACAGGTTTCGTTCTAAAACGCTTGACGGCGGCGCGCCCCCCCGGAATACTCAGCTTTGTCCAACCAAACGGAAGGCCCGATCATGAAGCTCCACACCGCGTTGCTCACCGCTGGCGTCTGTCTCACGTTCCTCTCGCAGTCGGCCTATGCGCAGACGGTCCTGCGTCTTGCGGAGAACCAGCCGGAGACCAATCCCGTGACCGTGGCGATGCACCGCTTCGCTGATCTCGTGAACGAGTATACGGACGGCGCCGTCGTGGTCGAAGTGTTCTCCGGCGCTCAGCTTGGCCAGGAGCCGGAGACGATCGAACAGGCTCAGGCCGGCGTCGTAGACCTTGCCCGCGTCAATTCGGTGGTAATGGCTAATGTCAGCCCCTCGATGGGCGTATTCACGCTCCCCTACATTTTCCGCGGCTGGGACCAGAAATATGCGGTCCTCGACGGCGAGGTGGGCAAGTCGGTGCTGGAAGATCTCGGCGACGTCGGTCTCGTCGGCTTCGACTACATGGATGCCGGCACGCGATCCTTCTACACCGTGAAGGGCAAGCCGGTGACTAAGCTAGAGGACCTGAAGGGTCTGAAGATCCGGGTCCAGCCGGCACCGATTTCGATCCGCATGGTAGAGCTTCTGGGTGCGGTTCCCACGCCGATGAACTATGGCGAGGTCTATTCTAGCCTGCAGACAGGTGTGATCGACGGCGCCGAGAACGATTATGTCAGCTACCAGACGTCCGCCCACTATGAAGTGGCTCCCAACTATGTCGAGGACGGACATCTCAGCCCGCCGGCGCTCCTGGTGATGAACAAGGCCCGCTTCGACGCCTTGCCTGGGGATCAGCAGGAGGCGATCCGCAAGGCCGGCCGCGAAGCCGCGCTCTACGAGCGCAAGATCATGCGCAAGGCGAACGAAGAGGCGAAGGCCGCTGTCGAAAAGGGCGGGGCAACAGTCACCGAAGTGGACAATGCATCCTTCCAGGCCGCGGTGCAGCCGATCTATTCGGAGTTCCCCGACCTTCAGCCGCTGATCGAGAAGATCAAGGCGGTCAAGTAAGGCCTTCAGGTCACATCGTGCGGAGGCAAGGAGCCGAATTGAGCTGGCAGCGGAGCATTGGGCGAGCAGCCGACGCGGTGAACATGGCCGCCAGTTGGGTCTGCCACCTCCTCCTCGTGATCATCACGATGGTGATCTGTCTGCAGGTCTTCCTGCGCTTCGTCCTGAACAGTCCGACGAGCTGGTCAGAGGAGATCGCGCTCCTCTGCCTCATCTGGTTCGGGCTCATCGCGATCGCTATCGGCATCCGTCGACACGATCATGTCGCGATATCCTTCTTCCGCAATATTCTGCCCGCACCACTGGCGATTGCTCTCGACTATCTCGCGCAGGTGCTGATGGCGGTGTTCATGCTGGCCGTGCTGTTCTACGGACGCGATCTCGTCGCCTTGGCGGGGCGGCAGATCCTTCCCGCCTCGGGTTTGCCGAAATACTGGCTCTACCTGCCCACGATGGCGGGTGGCCTTCTCGGCTTCCTGAACGCGCTGGTCAACATGTCTCTTCGAGACGTCGCTGATCCCAATTTTGCGGTCGAGGGCTCCCATGCCGATTGACTACGTCGGCATAGCCCTCCTTCTGGGTGGCTTCGTGGCGCTGATGTTTCTCAGAGTGCCGATCGCCTTCGCGCTTGGACTGTCGTCTTTGGCAACGGTCTTCTATCTCGGCCTGCCGCCGCTGATGATCGCGCAGCGCATGGTGAACGGGCTTAACAGCTTTACCTTCCTTGCCGTGCCCTTCTTCATCCTCGTCGGCAACATCATGACGGAGGGGGGCATATCCGACCGGCTGGTCAAGCTCGCGGACGTGCTGGTCGGGCGGCTGCGCGGCGGCCTTGCGCAGGGCAATGTAGTTGCGAGCACCATGTTCGGCGGCATTTCCGGATCCTCGGTCGCCGACGTCGCCTCGATCGGCTCTTTCCTGATTCCGGCGATGACGCGCAACGGCTATCCAGCCGGCTATTCAGTAGCCGTGACCGTCACCTCCTCGGTCCAGGGCGTATTGATCCCCCCCAGCCAGAACATGATCTTCTATGCGCTGGCTGCTGGCGGCCTGCCGATCAGCACGCTGTTCATCGCCGGCTATGTCCCCGGCTTTCTGCTCGGCTTGTCGCTGATGGTGATCTGCTGGATCATGGCGGTCCGGCACGGCCACCCGATCGGCGAGCGCTACGAGGCTAGGGAGGCCATTCGTGTCGCAGCCAATGCCCTGGTGGGCCTGTTCACCATCGTCATAATCATCGGCGGAATCCTGACCGGCGTCTTCACGGCAACGGAATCCGCGGCCGTCGCGGTCGTCTACGCGCTTCTTGCCACGAGTCTGTTCTACAGGACCCTCAACCGCGCGGCGATCGGCCGGATCTTCGCGACCACGCTGACGACGCTCGCCATCGTCACCGCAATCATCATGACCTCGTCGGCCTTCGGTTTCCTTCTCTCTTATCTGCGGGTCCCGGCACTCCTCGCCGACGGAATCTTTGCCATCTCAGACAACCGGATCTTTGTCCTGATGGCGATCAACATCCTGCTGCTGATCCTAGGCATGCTCATGGACATGGGTGTGCTGATCTTGATCCTTACCCCGATCCTTCTCCCGATCGCGACCAAGGTCGGCGTTGACCCGATCCAGTTCGGCATCATCCTGATCCTTAATCTCGGCATAGGTCTATGCACCCCTCCCGTGGGTACGTCGCTCCTCGTCGGGTGCGGCATTGCGCGCCTGCCGTTAGAGAGAGCGACGAAGAGCCTTTTTCCATTTTACACGGCGATGGTCGTCGTCCTTCTCTTGGTCACCTACATTCCAGCGCTCTCGCTGACCCTGCCGGCATGGTTCGAATAAACGATGCTTTACAGTTCCGAGACGCAGCGCACTCGTGAGTTGCGAGCCGTGCTTGACCTTGTGCGCATGGGAAAGGCCACCACGCGGGGAGAGATTATCGCGCATCTCAATTTGCGCTCCACCACGGTTTCGGAACTCGTTGGCGAGCTTGTCGAAACGGATCTCCTGCGCGAAAGCGTCGCCAAGCAGCGCGGGCGCGGCCGCCCTGCTGCCTTCTTGACCTACAACACCCAGCGTTTTGGCGTGATCTTCATGCAGATCGCAAGCCGCAGCATCGTCGCTAAGGCCGTCGATATGGCAGGCCGCGTGGTAGGCGAAACCCATTCGGCACCGCCCGCAGAGACAGGCAACAACGAAATGGCGAGTGTGCTTCGGCACCTCGCGGCAGAAGCCATGGAGCGCTTCCCAACAGGTGTAGAGGCGATCGCAGTTGTCTGCTCTTTCTCAGGCCTTCTGGACGCTCCACGGAAGCTTTGGTGCTTCTCTTCGCGATGGCCGAACGTCAGCAATCTCGATGTCGGCGAGGTCCTGCGCAGCCTTGGCAAGGAAGTTATCCTCGTTCGCAATCTGGACGCCGAGCTTGCAGGGCGGCTTGCGAACGCCGGGAGTCGGCGCGAGGAGAGTGTTCTGCTGCTGCACTGGGGTTACGGCATCGGCGCCGCGTATTACACCGAGGGGGCGATAGTGAACCGACAGCGCGGCCGATTTTGCGAAATTGGGCACTGGAGTCTCGGCAATGCGCGTGGCACTAGGTGTACCTGCGGGAACACCGACTGCTTGGAGACTGTCGCAGCTCTTTGGTCGCTCGTCCCGCAGATCGAGTCAGTTTACCCCGACCTGCCGCTCGACGAGGACGCGTTCGGCCCGATGGCCGAGCGACTGAACTTGTTGGGCATCCCCGCCCTCGCCGAAGCAACCCGTGAAGTCGTTAGGCTAACCGGAAACCTTTCGCGGCTTTTGTTTCCCCATAGGATCATCTTGACCGGGCCGTTCGTGCGGAACGCAGACATTTTCCACCGGTTCGCGCTCGCCCTCGAGGCGGCTCCCGTGTTGCGCAGCCTCGACCGGACAGTCGTGATCTCCGGCGAGCATAGTTCTCGCCATGAGCTTTTAGGCGCTGTCGAGACCGTATTCGAAAACGCACGTAGCAATCTTCTAAGACGCAAAGAATGAAGGCGAAGCGGCCCATATGGTCTCATAAGAAATGACGGCAGCACACTCACATCAAGGTCCTAGGGTCGATACCCATTCATCCTATTGAAGCTTCGGAGCAAATCAGATTCCCTCGTGCGCAAAGGAGCCAAGGGAGGATCGGATGGCACGACTGTTCTGGCTGAACGACGAGGCGTGGGC
>Ga0189290_100276_pt1 | contig 15364 bp, 15 predicted proteins | sample UW140minimetaG_FD_130318 | JGI IMG/M metagenome (GOLD analysis project Ga0189290, IMG submission 130318) | Marine microbial communities from the Costa Rica Dome - UW140 mini metaG | ecosystem: Environmental > Aquatic > Marine > Oceanic > Photic zone | place: Costa Rica: the Eastern Pacific...
ACTATTTATTTAGTTCATAGAACGTAAAAAGGTTTCCATTTTACGTTGTTGTGTATCTTTCATTAACTCCACTTCTTTGTCTGTTTTTCCTTGATTAGTTTCTATAAACTTATCGAAAATATGGCTTAAATAAATTGGAGAGGTATTCCCTGCATAACTCACTGGGTTATGGCAAGAGAAGCAATTGGCTAAATTACTAACCTTAATTTTAGAGATATCGTCTTGAAACGTTTGTGTAAAGGTTTCCATTGTTACATTAGCACAATTTAAAGACCCTCTAGCGCTAGAACCTGGTGTTGCACTACCAATAGCTCCGCCTAAGTCTACTATTTTTTGTGCTTGCTGTTTTGGTGTTAAACTATCTGTATCTATCCATATAGAACCGTTGTAGAAATAGTTTTTCCAAACGTCTTTAAGTTGCTTTGCTACACTTTTATTAATCTCTTTTATATGGTTAAAGTTTGCCGGTTCTGTCTGGCTTGTATTTTTAAGCACACCTGTTGAGTCTCTTGGCACACCGTACTGGAATAAATCGTAAGCCTTACTTGGCAATACTGGTTTATCGTCTTTAATAAAGGTAATACCATCTAATCCTGTTGTAGTCCCTTTTGCAAATAATAATTTATCGGTTTTAGAGCTTGCCGAGTTAGCAACCCAATCGTAATTTGGAGCCATATCGTTATGCTCGAAAGTAGCCCAAATAAACTCTGGATGGTTTTCTACCACACCCACAACATGCATTCCTAAAAAAGCAACTGTAGTATTAGTATAGGTTTTACCATCTTTATTAAGCTTAGCCGCTGTAGTTGTATAATAATTAGCAACCTTATCTTTAGCTATTGCCTTTACATCTACCCACGATACTTTTAACTCTAAGGAGCCCACAGGAAATGTTGCTAGGTTATCGGCTTCTAATTTACCAGAGACTAATGCCGCTTTAAAATCATTGGCAGCTTTTAGCATGATATCGCTAACATGTATAGAGTAATGTACGGTAAAAGCTTTATTAACCTCGCTATTATAGGCTGGGTTAGTTTTTAATACGCCATGTCTAAACCCTGCTTGTATTGTATCGGTTAATACTACATTAGCTCCTGTTTGCTGTGCTACAGGTATCATGGCATCGTTAACTTGTGTAATTTGCTTTTGGTCTAAAAATAAAGGCACATCGCCTTCTGGTTTGGTTACCCATAAAAACTTTTGGTAAGACCACTGATGGAAAATACAGTTCGTTGTAGATTTTACATCAAACGGACTCCCCTTGCCTTCTTCAGGTGCTGGTGTTTGGCTATGTGGAAACCAGCTGGCTTCTGCTAAGCATAGCGTTTCTGCTCCTGCTGCGCTGCCATAAACGGCTTCTGTTTTTAACTCTTCTACTGGTGCTTCTTTTTTGTCCTTTTTACAAGCTGTAAAGCTTAAGGCTAATACAGCGACTAATGCTGTACCCTTAATGGTGTTTGTTATTTTCATTGGTTTTTGGTTGATTTACGTTGTTAATACAAATATGCCCATAAACCAATGGAAATAATAGCGTAGAAATACCTGATTCTACCACTTAATAACAAGAATAAGGCTGTATTAAAAGTGTACTTTTCGTTAAACCGAACTGGATTCGATTACTTATAACCATTAAAAACGAGTTTAATAAGACTTCTGTTTTTTTAAAAATCAGCGAAGCTAAACAAGTTAAGAACGGCGCTTTTAACACTTTCAAAGCAGCCTACCCTTTAAAGGTTTTGTCTTTTATTAAGTACGCTCCTTTATGCCATTTATCTTCTCAAAAGATGCTACCATTCCTCTAATTAAAGACGAACTTAAACCTTGATGTTCCATCTCGTTTAAGCCTTCTATAGTACAACCTTTTGGTGTCGTTACTTTATCTATTTCTTGCTCTGGGTGGTTCTCTGTATTTATTAATAAACTTGCTGCACCTTCACAGGTATGCATGGCTAATTCCTGTGCTTCTTTAGCATCGAACCCTAACTGTATTGCCGCTTGTGTTGTAGCACGAATTAATCGCATCCAGTAGGCTATTCCACTAGCACAAACTACTGTTGCGGCTTGCATTTGCTTTTCTGGGATAACCAAAGTTTTCCCTAACAAATCGAATATTTTACGAGCAGTATTTAATTTTAATTGTGCTTTTTCGTTACTACAAATACAGGTCATAGACTTACCAACCGCTATTGCTGTATTGGGCATGGCTCTAATAACCGAATGTTCTGTTCCAATAATAGCTTCTATTTTTGTTATAGAAAACCCTGTTATTGTTGAAATAATAGTATGTTTAGAGGTTATATATTGCTCATTTTTACGAAGTACTGCCGCCAAATGATTAGGTTGTACTGCGAAAATTAAAATATCTGAATTTTGGATAGCCTCTCCATTATTTGATGTTATAATAACCTGCTTATTATCACTTAATCCTTCTAAAACATTAATATGCCTTTTAGTTAAGTATAAAGACGTTACAACATTGTTAGATAGTAACCCTTTTGCTATAGATAATCCTAAATTACCAGCTCCTATAATTGCTATTTTCATTTAAAATAGTGTTTAAATTCCCTATTTCGAAGGAATCTCTATTATTAAGTTTTGTTTATAAAGAGCAAAAGTAGGAAACTTATTGATGATTATAGCAACTATTTAATAGCAAACATATTATACTAAAAACTGAAATAAGTCTGGTTTATCATTTAAATAATCGCCATAAAAATTATGCAATTTCATTTTAGTTATTAAAGGTTCTAAATCGGTTTTAGATTTTAGTTCTATACCTACTACTGCCGCCCCATTTTCTCTATTTGTTTTCTTAGTATATTCAAAATGAGTAATATCGTCAGTTGGACCTAAAATATCTGCTACAAACTCTTTTAGTGCTCCTGCTCTTTGTGGAAACTTAATAATAAAATAGTGCTTTAAGCTGGCATGTAACAAGGCACGTTCTTTAATTTCTGCGGTTCTAGTAATATCATTATTACTACCACTAACAACACAAACTACATTCTTCCCTTTTATATCTTCGGCATAAAGATCTAAAGCTGCAATACTAAGTGCACCAGCAGGTTCTACCACTATTGCGTCCTTGTTATATAAACTTAATATCGTTTGGCACACTTTTCCTTCTGGCACCGTTACCATAGCATCTAAATTTTGATTACAAATTTCAAAATTTAAATCACCAACACGTTGCACCGCAGCACCATCTACAAACTTTTCTATATGTTTTAAGGTTGTATTTTTATTATTCCTCATAGAGGTAGACATTGAAGGAGCACCTTCTGGCTCTACCCCAATAATTTTAGTATTGGGAGATAACTGCTTAAATACAATAGATAAACCAGAAGATAAACCGCCGCCGCCTACTGGCACAAATACATAATGTATAGGGTGTTGCGCTTGGTCTATAATCTCTAACCCAACAGTAGCTTGGCCTTCTATTACTTTTTCATCATTAAAGGGATGAATAAATGTTTTATTTAAACGTTCGCATTCTAATATTGCAGCATGGTAGGCATCATCAAATGTATCGCCATTTAAAACAATAGTAATATAGTTTTCTCCAAACATTTTTACCTGCTCTACCTTTTGTTTAGGTGTTGGAGACGGCATATATATGGTGCCTTGAATTTTTAGCAACTTACATGATAAAGCTACACCTTGCGCATGGTTACCCGCACTGGCACATACAATACCATTTTCTATTTCTGTTGCAGATAGTGATGACATTTTATTATACGCTCCGCGAATTTTATATGAGCGTACTTGCTGCAAGTCTTCACGTTTAAACAATACATTGCAGTCCAATTGTTTTGAATACTGCAAATTTTCTAATAAAGGAGTTACCGAAGCAACTCCTTTTAAGTTTTTAGCTGCAACTTCTACTGCTTGTAGTGTTGGCATGTATTGGGTTTGTGTTTTCATAATATTCTACAATAACGAAATATTTCGTTAATAATATAGCATAAACGATACCCAGTTTCTCACATTTTTTTTACCAAAAAAACTATTAAAATGCTATTTAATTATGCGAGCACTGGACCATTAGTTTTCTCTTCTGTTTTTAAAGTTTTCATTGCCGTCATTGCTGCCCTAAGTGTTTTACCTATAGCTTCTATTGGATGATTTCTTATGGCATCGTTAACTGCAATTAATTCTAAATTATCTACTGCATTCGATGATGCATACGGTTTACCTATAATCTCTGCACTCACAGTTTTCATAAAGTCAACTAATAAAGGCTTACAAGCGTGATCGAACAAATAACATCCATACTCTGCTGTATCAGAGATAACTCTATTCATTTCAAACAATTTCTTTCTTGCAATTGTATTTGCTATTAATGGTAGTTCGTGTAATGACTCGTAATAAGCCGAATCTTCAATAATTCCTGCGCTTACCATAGTTTCAAACGCTAATTCTACTCCCGATTTCACAAAAGCAACTAATAACACTCCATTATCAAAATACTCTTGTTCACTAATGTGCTCTGGTGTTAATGCTGTTTTTTCAAAAGCAGTCTCCCCTGTTTCTGCTCTCCATTTTAATAGGTTTACATCATCATTTGCCCAATCTTCCATCATTGTTTTAGAGAAGTGTCCAGAGATAATATCATCCATATGCTTTTCAAACAATGGTTTCATTATTTCTTTTAATTCCTCAGACAACTTGTAAGCTTTAATCTTTGCTGGGTTAGACAACCTATCCATCATGTTAGTAATACCGCCATGCTTTAATGCTTCTGTAATAGTTTCCCAACCGTATTGAATTAGTTTTGCAGCATAATTAGCATCTATTCCTTCTGCTACCATTTTATTGAAAGATAAAATAGCTCCGGTTTGTAATAAACCACATAAAATAGTCTGCTCTCCCATTAAATCACTTTTTACCTCAGCTACAAAAGAGGATTGTAAAACTCCCGCTTTATGCCCTCCTGTGGCAACAGCATAGGCTTTTGCCTGCTCTAATCCTTTATTTTCTGGATCGTTTTCTGGATGTACAGCTATTAAGGTTGGTACGCCAAAGCCTCTTTTATATTCTTCTCGCACCTCTGTTCCAGGGCATTTAGGCGCTACCATAATTACTGTTAAGTCTTTACGTATTTGCATCCCCTCCTCTACAATATTAAAGCCATGAGAATAACTTAAGGTTGCTCCTTTTTTCATTAAAGGCATTACTGCTTTAACAACGTTTGTATGCTGCTTGTCTGGTGTTAAATTTAGCACCAAATCTGCATTAGGTATCAATGCATTGTAAGTATCTACATTAAATCCATTTTTTGTTGCGTTAACATAAGATTGTCTTTTTTCATGTATTGCAGCATCTCTTAATGCATAAGCTATATTTAGCCCAGAATCTCTCATGTTTAAACCTTGGTTTAAACCTTGGGCGCCGCAACCAACAATTACAATTTTTTTATCTTTTAATGCTTTAATGCCTTCTTCAAATTCTGAAGCTTCCATAAAGCGACATTTTCCCAGTTGCTCTAATTGGTCTCTTAATGCTAATGTGTTAAAATAATTTGCCATTTTTTATTCTTTATTTTTTTATTCTTTATTAAGCGTTAAATGCTTCAAGCATTTGTGAAATTTCCATTGGATTTTTTGTAACTGCTATGCGTCCTGCTCGAACAAATTGCATTATTCCAAAAGGTTTTAATTGATTATATAGTGATTCTATATCTTCCTTAAGACCAGTTTTCTCTACAACGAAAAAAGTTTTACTTACAGTAACTATTCTAGAATTACTTTCTTTAATTATTATCTGTATTTTATCTTCATTTAAGAAAATATCTGACTTTATTTTAAACAAACAAGATTCTTGGTATACCGTTTCTTCATCTGTATGATAATAGGCTTTTATGACCTCTACTTGTTTTTCTACTTGTCCAATAATCTTTTTTATTTGTTCTTCGGAAAGATTAATAACCAGTGTCCATCTAGACACACCTTCTATTTCAGAAACTGAGACATTAATACTTTCAATATTGATATGTCTACGTTGAAAAATTGCCGATATACGATTAAGTAATCCTATATTATTTTCTGTATAAACCGATACAGTGTATAATTGTTTTTCTTGTACTTTCATATTTCTGGTTTTTAGCTTAAACGAATGTCTGAAACTGATGCTCCTGTCGGTATCATAGGGAATACATTATCTTCTTTTTCTACAGATACTTCCAAAAAATAAGCACCTTCTGCTTCCATCATCTCTTTTACTGCCGCTGTTAAGTGTTCTCGTTTAGTTACTTTTTGTGCTGCTATTGAATAACCTTTGGCTATAGCCACAAAATCTGGGTTTTGAATTTCGGTAGATGCATAACGCTTCTCGAAAAACAGCTGTTGCCATTGTCGTACCATTCCTAAAAACTCATTATTTAACACTACTATTTTTACAGGTACTTTGGTTTGAAAAATAGTACCCAACTCCTGAATAGTCATTTGGTAACCTCCATCTCCTATAATAGCGACCACATCACGCTCTGGCGCTGCCATTTTAGCTCCTATTGCTGCTGGTAGAGCAAAACCCATTGTACCTAAACCTCCTGAGGTTATATTACTTTTAGTTTTATTAAATTCTGCATATCGGCAGGCAATCATTTGGTGCTGTCCTACATCGCTTACAATGGCTGCATTACCTTTACTTTGTATATTAATTTCTTTTAAAACTTCCCCCATTGTTAAACCGTCTTTTGTAGGGTACAAATCGTTTTTTATGACTTTACTGTATTCTACTTTGTATAGCTCCTTAAATTTTTGATGCCATGTAGTATGTTTATTCTCTTTTAACAATGGTAGTAAAGCTTTTAACGTTGCTTTAGCATCACCTAAAACTGCAACATCTGTTTTTACATTTTTATCTACTTCTGCTGGGTCTATTTCAAAATGTATCACTTTTGCTTGCTTTGCATAAGTTTCTAGGTTTCCCGTTACACGGTCATCGAAACGCATACCAATAGCTATTAACACATCGCATTCATTAGTTAAAATATTAGGAGCATAATTTCCATGCATTCCTACCATTCCTACATTTAATTCATGAGAAGTTGGTAATGCAGATGCTCCTAAAATAGTCCAAGCTGCCGGCAATCCCGCTTTTTCTATTACTGCTTTAAAAGTCTCTTCTGCTCCACCTAATATTACACCTTGCCCCCAAACTATTAATGGTTTTTTAGCACTATTTATTAATTGTGCTGCTGCTTCTACCTGTTCTAAATTTACTTTTGGTGTAGCAACATAACTTCTTACACCTTTACATTTCTCGTAAGCAAAATCGAATTCTTCAAATTGTGCGTCTTTAGTTATGTCTATTAAAACTGGTCCTGGTCGTCCACTTTTTGCAATGTAAAATGCTTTTGCTATAACTTCTGGTATTTGAGATGCTTTTGTTATTTGTTGATTCCACTTTGTTACTGGTGTTGAAATACCCACTATATCTGTTTCTTGAAATGCATCGGTACCTAATAAATGAGATCCTACTTGCCCTGTTATACAAACCATAGGTGTAGAATCTATTTGCGCATCGGCAATACCTGTTATTAAATTTGTTGCTCCAGGTCCAGAAGTCGCCATAGCAACTCCTACTTTTCCTGAAATTCTAGCGTAACCTTGTGCTGAATGTGTGGCCCCTTGTTCATGACGTGTTAATACATGCTGTATTTGATCTTGAAACTTATAAAGTTCATCGTAAACAGGCATTATTGCTCCTCCTGGATAGCCATATAATACATCTACACCTTCTGCTATAAGACATCGTACTACCGCTTCACTCCCAGATATGCGTATCGTACTTCTTGTGTCTTTTGCTGTTGTTGTTATTGTTTGAGTTTCCATAATTTTATGGTATTATTTGATCTAGTATATTTAAATCTAATCTATTTAGTTGTGTTGTTTTTATTTTTTAAAATTCGTCTGTAACGCACCCTTTTGATGCTGACGATACTGTTTTTGCATATTTATATAGTACGCCTCTTTTAAATTTAAGATCTGGCATTGTCCATAGTTCTTTTCTCTTCTTTATTTCTTCTTCTGAAACTTCTAAAGAAATAGTATTTGTTTCGGCATCTATACTTATTATATCTCCATCTTTTACCAATGCAATTGCACCTCCTTCTTGTGCTTCAGGTGTAATATGCCCCACCACAAATCCATGTGTTCCACCAGAGAATCTACCATCTGTAATTAAAGCTACATCTTTCCCTAAACCTGCTCCCATTATTGCTGCTGTTGGCTTTAACATTTCTGGCATTCCTGGTCCTCCTTTTGGTCCTTCGTAACGTATAACAACGACATCTCCTTTTTTTACTTTGCCATCTCTTATCCCATCGTTTGCTTCGTATTCTCCTTCAAAAACTTTTGCTTTCCCTCTAAAGGATAATCCTTCTTTTCCTGTTATCTTAGCTACACTTCCATCTTTAGCTAAGTTGCCATATAACATTCTTAAATGCCCAGAGATTTTTATTGGTTTCTCTATAGGTTTTATTACATCTTGCCCTTCTGTTAAATCTGCAACGTCTAGTAAATTTTCTGCTATTGTTTTTCCTGTAACGGTTAAGCAATCGCCATGTAATAATCCTTTTTTAAGTAAGTATTTTAATACTGCTGGAATACCGCCTACTTCGTGCACATCTTCCATTAAGTATTTTCCGCTTGGTTTTAAATCTGCTAAAAATGGCGTAGCATTGCTTATTTCTTGAAAATCTTTTAAGGTAAACTCTATATTAGCTGCTCTTGCTATTGCTAAAAAGTGTAATACCGCATTAGTAGAACCTCCTAATATGGTTACTAAACGTACCGCATTTTCTAAAGATTTTCTTGTAATAATATCACTTGGTTTGATATCTTTTTCTAATAATACACGTATAGCTTCTCCTGCCTTTACAGCCTCTTCTTTTTTAGCATCACTTAATGCTGGGTTTGAGGAATTGAATGGTAAAGCCATACCTAAAGCTTCTATTGCAGATGCCATTGTATTAGCTGTATACATGCCGCCACACGCTCCTGCTCCAGGACATGCTTTTTGTACTATGTTTTGATACTCGGTCTCTGTCATGGTTCCTGCTACTTTACTTCCCCAAGCTTCAAAGGCAGATACTACATCTAGTTTTTTTCCGTTGTGACAGCCAGAATCTATAGTTCCTCCATAGACTAAAACACTTGGTCTGTTTAACCGAATCATGGCCATTAATGCTCCTGGCATATTTTTATCGCAGCCCACAACTGTTATTAATCCATCGTAACTCATCGCTTGCACTACTGTTTCCATTGAGTCTGCTATAATATCTCTAGATGGTAAAGAATAACGCATACCTGGCGTTCCCATAGAGATACCATCGCTAACTCCAATGGTATTAAAGATTAATCCTACTACATCTTCATTTTTAGTGCCTTGCTTCGTTAATTTTGCCAAATCGTTAAGGTGCATATTACACGGGTTCCCCTCGTAACCTGTGCTTGCTATTCCTACAATTGGCTTATAAAAATCTTCTTTTGTTAACCCTATAGCGTGCAACATTGCTTGTGCTGCTGGTTGCGTATCGTCTTGTGTTACTGTTTTACTGTATTTATTTAATTCCATTAGTATGCTGGTTCGAAAAAATTAGAAGTATGTTGTCTTACCAATTTTTGGTAGTATTTTGAAAAAGTATAACCTATGGTATCTTCCCAAGGTTTATTAAATTCGTTTCCATCTAAGGATTCTATTGGTGCTATTTCGGCTGCAGTACCTGTAAAAAAGGCTCCATCTGCTTTATAGACATCACTAGGTGTAAAGTGTTTTTCTATTATTACATAATCTAGTTCTTTTGCTATTTCAAATACGGTTTGGCGTGTAATTCCTGATAATATATTCCCTAACGGACACGTATATAACACGCCATTTTTTTCGTAGAAAAAGTTTGCTCCAGGTCCTTCTGCAACGTAACCTCGATTATCTAACAATAATGCTTCATCAAAGCCCTTTTGTTTTGCTTCTCTAGTTGCTAAAATAGAATTGGTATAATGCCCTACAACTTTTGCCTGAATATGGGTTGATTTTGGGTTTGGCCTTTGATAACTTGAAGTCATTAACCTTACTTTATTATCACCAAGGTATTTATCCCAAGACCATGCGCACAATATTAAATGAGACTTTTCGGCTGGGATTAAACTCATTTGCTCTCCTTGATATAACAATGGTCTAACATAGGCGTCTTCTAAATTATTTTTTTGAAGTAACTCGTATGTTAATGATGTTAGTTCTTCTACAGAGTATTCGCAAGGAATATGCATAGCTTTTGCCGAATACAAAAAACGTTCGTAATGAGCTTTAGCTTTAAAAATTTGTGCTCCGTCTTCAGTTTTATAGGAGCGAATTCCTTCAAATACTCCATTTCCATAATGAAGCGTTTGGGCATATAAACCTGTAGTTGCTTTTTTGGCTGGCATCCAATTGCCATCTAGGTATACTATTGTGTCTTGATTGTAATACATGGTTTTTAGTTTACGTGTTCAAAATTAATTGACACTATAATTAATAATTGTGTTGTTTTTTTAGTTTTAACTTAATTCAGTCTTGACTCATATTACTCAATTAATTGAAATTTAGTATTTTAAATAATTTATTTTACTATATTCATAGTCTTTAAGCTTCATAAAAAAAGCCTGTATCTAAATAGATACAGGCTTTATATTATATATAATAGGAATCTGTATCAACTCAGGTTGAGTTAATAATGACTATAATTATAATAATGACAGTTTTAATAAAATTCATAATGTGTTATATAAAAAAGCCTTCCGTTTCGGGAAGGCTTTTAAAAATTTATTTAAGTTTTATATACCACTTCCCTATCCTTGCGAACTAATCACAATGACAATAATTGAAATGATATTTACTATTTGTTTTTTCATTTGTTGGGGTCAAATATGGTGATTTATTTTGAAAATAACATTAGTTTTCTAAAAAAAATTCGTAAAACATTATTTATTTCCCTCCTGTTTCTTGAATTTATTTGATTATAAATCATTTTACACTTAACTTTTTTACTAAGACTTAACATAAAAAAAGCTTTTTTTTATTACACTATTTTATATTTTAATAATTGTATTGAATCTTGAATATAAATTCCAAAATTTAGTTTAAAATCCTTTGGAATTATAACAAAATTAGATTCTAATTCAGGAAACCAATTTTCATCTAATTCTGAAACCATTATTTCTTTAGAAACTTTTCTTACAATTCTTTTATCAATTTTATTTCCCTATGGTTATATATCTATTTTTATAACAAACTGTATAATTTTACCTATTATGGCTACTACAAATACAATTGTTTATTATTTTTTACTAATCTTAGAAAATTTTACTATTGCAGCTACGTATTAAAACTATTATAAAAGAATAATATAATGCCTTATTAAAAATAATTAATAGGTATTGGTTGCCGATAAAAACAAACATTGCTTAGAGAAAACTATAGTTCAATTAACTGCTTTGATGATTTTATTACCTTTAAACAAAATAATGAAATGCTATTTACTAGCTCCTTAAAAAAATCTTAATATGAAAAGTAATTTCAATGCTATAATTAATTCCGACATACCTGTACTTATTGATTTTTTTGCCACTTGGTGTGGCCCTTGTAAAATGTTAGCCCCTGTTCTAGAACAAGTAAAAGATGAATTAGAAGATACTGTGAAAATTATAAAGATTGATGTTGATAAAAATCAACCATTAGCTACAAAATACCAAGTAAGAGGTGTACCTACTATGTTACTTTTTAAAAATGGTAAACAAGTTTGGAGACAATCTGGCCTTATACAAAAAGACCAATTAATCCAGATTATAAAATCGCATTAACATGAGTACTCCATTAATGCTAAACATGTTGATATTGTTAAAATCATATTACTTCCTGACGATCCTTTACGTACTAAATGGAAACCGCTGATTTATATACTATTGCTGCTAATCAAAATGTAAAGGCATTATCTATCCTTACCATATCTGACTCCTTAGTTACTGGGTAACGGACTTCTTCTCTTGAACATTAAAAATCTTTTAGTACTATGGTGAATATTACCTTGAGTTCACTATTTTAAATATTCAAAATTGATACCAAACTACTTTAAATATATTCTATAATCAAAGAAATTAGAACAAATAAAAAATACTAATAGGTAATATTTCAGTTCCTTAATTTATAACTTATTTGGATTGTTATTTATTAAAACATGTATAATAAACGCTCAGTTATTTCATTTTATTTGAAGAACTAAGCTAGATAAAAAGGAATTATACTATTATTATATTTAGTTCCGTAAAAACACTTAGCTACCTGCAATAAAATTCCTAAAATAGAAACATCTTCTTCTACAATGAAGTCTATTCATTTTATCTTTTATATTTCAGGAATTGCTAAAAAACAAGTATCTTTACGTAACTAAATATAATACTACTTATGAAACATGTAATGATTTTTGCAGTAATGCTAGCCATTGTTTCTTGTAAACAAAATCCAGCTGAAACTGTTGAGCACAAAGAATTGGTAAAAGCTCATACCGAAATGAAAACTGCCCACGAAGCAATGACTTTAGAACACGATGCTATGTCAGACAATCATGACCAAATGATTGCCGCACATAAAAACATTGAAAACGACTCGCTTCATCTAAAAATGGAAAAAGAACACAAAAGCTTACTTTTAAAACACCAAGATCTTATTGATGAGCACACTGCACTTTTAAGTAAACATGAAGAATTAGAACTTAAACACGCTTCTGGAAATATCACTTTGGAAGAAATGAAAAAAGAGCACGAAACCATGGCCTCTGAGCATGAAAAAATGGATAAAGAACATCAATCTTTAAAAGCTGAACATGCTAAAATAGCTGAAGAAGACAAAAAAATGATGTTAGAAGATACCGAGCAAACTAAGGAATAGATTCTAAAAATAAAAAAAGAGGCTAAAAAACCTCTTTTTTTTATTTAAAGTAGAATATTGTATTAATAATAACAAGACACACCTAAAAGACTGAGTAATAAATTGTAAAGGTTTGGCTAAATTGTGCTTTAATACAGTTTAGGTTTTGCCAGTTACTGTTTACTTTAATTGTGGAGTAATATTGCCTGACAACGAGAGAGATAAAATCCATTTGATACCATGACCGTCCGAATCATCTAAGTACGAAATTAGTTATAATCTAGTGAGAAGGTTATGTTAATCTTTAAACCAAATCCATCGTTTGAAGTTTTGATATTTTTTATTAAAAACTTCATCTTTATGCTCTTCTAGAGGGGTCCCTAAGTCTTTTGTTAACATTATTAAAGTACGTTTCAAGAGTTCATTTGGGACTTTAAGTTCTTCTTCTATATCACTGACATAAAATCGTTTTTCAAAAGCAGTTAAATTTTCTCCAGTTGTTTTTTTATGATAGAAATAGGGAATTGTATAAAACTGTATATATATATCATTTATTTTTTCTTCATTATCTAAGCCAAAGTATAAATTAATAATCTCTATTTTCCTGTTTCCTTATAATAATAAAGATATGGAGTAGATCCTGTTTTTTTCGATACATGCCACCCTCTATGTTTTCGACTTCTGAGATACTTGCTCCCAATTTTACTCTCTTAAAAAAGAGGTTTTCATTTTTGATTATTTCTTCATAAAAATCTTCCATTATACTCGATTATTGTAGTTTTTAAAATTGTAGCTAATGGTCTTGTATATGAAAAGTAGCGGATTTTTCACACTAATTTTCAGTTTAACATTGACCTTAAATTTATAAAAATCATTTTGTTTAAGCGATTAAACCGCTATTTTTCACATACGTTTGTTGTAGTGCGTTATTATTTATTTTTCCTATTTTACTCTTTATTTTTTAATAAAAATGAATTTATAGTGCTCATCTAAAATATTAAGTCTATATTTGCACTGTTCAAGTGGAACACCTCTTTAATTTTAGAGTAGTATTTTAGTATTTAGTTTTTTGAGTTTTACTCTTCTTTCCTTATTTATCATCATTTGCTTTATTTTTTAGTGTTTAGAAAACAATGTGTTTAGTTTTTGTTATCACAAGGTTTCTTCTTAAACAACATAATTATTAACAAATTTAAACATATTAAAGATGCAAGAAGGCACAGTAAAATTTTTCAACGATTCAAAAGGATTCGGATTTATTAAATCATCTGAATCAGGTGAAGACATTTTTGTTCACAATTCTGGATTAATTGATGAAATTAGAGAAGACGACAAGGTTCAATATCAAACTGAACAAGGTCGCAAAGGATTAAATGCAGTTAATGTAGAAGTTATTTAATAGCATACTATATAAATTACTGAAAAGGGATTGTTAGAAATAGCATTCCCTTTTATTTTTTAGTTTGCTTTGGTTTATTCCTTACAAAGATTAATTTGTGTCTACTTTTTTGATTTTCTCGTTCTTCAACTTCAAATTTGTTAATTGATTTTATTAACGGAGTTAACTTATCAAATCCGTAATTCCTAGAATCAAAATTTGGTTTTTTCTTTTGCAATAGACCTCCCACATCTCCAAGAAAAGCCCAACCATCCTCATCTGATAAATCTCTAATGGTTGATGAGATTAAATTAATTTCTTTTCTAGTAATTTTGTCAATTATAGGTTCGTTTGATTCTATATTTTCAATTTTATCTTCTGATTGTTTCTTTAAAATTTCGATATAAATGAATTTATCACAAGCCACAATAAAAGGATTTGGAGTTTTCTTTTCTCCAATTCCAATTACTTGCATTCCTGCCTCTCGAAGCCTTGTTGCCAATCGAGTAAAATCACTGTCGCTAGAAACCAAACAAAATCCATTAACTTTTCCACTATAAAGTATATCCATTGCATCTATAATCATTGCAGAATCAGTTGCGTTTTTGCCTTTTGTATACCCATATTGTTGAATTGGAGTTATTGCATTTTCTAAAAGTAAATTTTTCCATTTTGTTAATCCAGGTCTGGTCCAATCTCCATAAATTCTTTTAATTGTTGGATTTCCATATTTAGTGATTTCTTCCATCATTTCTTTCACTTGAGCTGAGGGAATGTTATCTCCATCAATTAAAACTGCGATATTTGAATTTGTTTGGTTCATTTGTTGTTTCTTCGTTGGTTTTAATGTCTTACCGGTCTCGGCTATGATTTCGTTGTGGAATCACCCGCAGGATCATTCCGCTTAGAAATCAGCCGTTGATTTATACTTTTACTTAGGTGTGGCACAAAACCACAATGAATTATAGCCATTGTGCCTGTTGCACAAGTCTAAGATATTGAATAATTACGTATCTTAGTTTATGCAAGGCAAGAAAATCTATCAAGAAAAATTATTCGCCAATTTTCAGTTAAGTGATCGCA
>Ga0189290_100280_pt1 | contig 14957 bp, 11 predicted proteins | sample UW140minimetaG_FD_130318 | JGI IMG/M metagenome (GOLD analysis project Ga0189290, IMG submission 130318) | Marine microbial communities from the Costa Rica Dome - UW140 mini metaG | ecosystem: Environmental > Aquatic > Marine > Oceanic > Photic zone | place: Costa Rica: the Eastern Pacific...
ATATCTTGTATTAAACTAGATAACTTCTGATTCTCTAACCATAACCTAGAAGGACCTAACTTTAACCAATGATAATAACCACTTTTACTAACGCCTAATATTTTACACATCTTCTCAACTGGATATTTTAATTTATGGTGTTTTATGAACCTAAATTTTTCTGTCGCTCTCGGAGAAGATGCATATCGCCTTTTTTAATATATCTCGTTCTAACTTAGCACCCTTGATTGTTTCTTTAAACTAACTATCTCTTTTTGCTCTTCTGTTAATTTTGGTTTGGCTCTCTCTGAAAAACTATTGATGCCATAATCAGATAATTCTTTACGCCAACGATGGAGTAATGATGTATATATATTTAACTCCTCTGCTACAGATTTTATATTTCCTCTAGCATGACTTAATTAGACTGCCTCTTTCTTAAATTCTAACGTGAAATCCCTTGCTCGTTTTCTCATGAAAAATAATTGGTTTACAATCAAGCGAACATAATAACTCAACTAAATGTCCAGTCTAATATAGGAAGTCCAATAATGGGTTAATGAAAAAACGATTTGCCAGTATTAATGATAGCCATTTTTAAAAATGATGAAAGCTAAAATAAAACTATACAGCTTATTATAAGTTCTAAAAAAGCTTATAATAAGTTGTAACTATAACTCCTTTATTATCATTTAAATCTATTGATAATAATTCTTGTTGTTCTATCACCTTTAAATTAAATGGCGATACTAATACATTTAACCCGCTTTCCTTTTTCAATCTAATCCCTTGTCCAGAAATAATATCCTTGTTAGGCACAAAATCTCCTTTGGGTAAATGCTCTGTTACAATAACATGTTTATACCTTGCTAATTTACTTACTACGTTTTGTACTTCTGCATTAGATAAGTGCTGCAATACTTGCCTTAAAATAGCACAATTTCCCAAAGGCAAATTATCTACCGCTATATCTAAACATTGAAACTCTAATCCTTCCTTTTTAAACTTTTCTTTATTTCTTTCTATAAGGCCAGCTACTATATCTACTGCTAAATACTTTTTTGCATAATTTACTAGCTCTTTCCCTACATTAAAGTCGCCACAACCTAAATCGCATACAATAAGCGGCTCTTTAAAAGAGGTTAAAAACTCTGTTAAAATTTCTATATATGGTTTTATCATTTCTGGGCTATGAGAGCCCTCTCCTGAGTAAAAATCGAATGTTTTATCTCCTCCCCAAAGTTTCATTTCATATACTTGGGTCATCGCCGCTTTAGTTGGCCAAGGCTTTTTTATTTTTTGAGTTACTTTTTTTCCCTCTTTCATAACTACATATAAACGTAAAAATTAAATATATAATAATATTCATTACATTTTTCTATTAATTTCTAGTAAATACTTAATTACTAAGTACAGAAATTTCAACAAAAACCTTTTACAATGTTCCTTTTTGTTATCTTAATCCTCAGTGCGGATAATCAAATTTTATCATTAATAATTAAAATAAAATAAAAAAATCGCGTATTATATAATAGCAATAAAAGTATTCACTCAGGATAAATAGAAAATAAAAGAATGAAAAACTATCTTATTAAGATATTATTGCAAGTTTACAAAACAAAAATAGCAATAAACTAAGAACTATAATTAAAGGGAATAAATCTATAGCTTTGTTTAATGAGCATATAAAAACATCTTAATCAAAAAATAAAAAAGCCTATACTTTCGTATAGACTTTTTAAGTTTTAGTGGGGAGAGCAGGATTCGAACCTGCGAAGACATAGTCAGCAGATTTACAGTCTGCCCTCGTTGGCCGCTTGAGTATCTCCCCAAAACCGGATGCAAATATAACTTAGTTTTACAAGTGTACAAAATAAAAATAGCACCTTTTTTTAATAAAATTAAATACCTATTGATAATGAATTACTTAAAAAAACAAAAAGAACCTTTTTGTTAAAAGGTTCTTTTTGTTTTTATTAATCTTAACTTCTTATAAGCTATAAATAACTCTAAACGTTAAAAACCTTGGTTGTATAAAGTATTCTGTTGCACTTACGGAAAAGGCTCCTACACTTGTATTATTTTGTGCTTTAGTATTTAATAAGTTTGTTGCTTTTAACTCATATTCAAACTTGCTATCTTCATTTTTTCTATAGGCTAAAGATGCATTCCAAAACTCGTATGTATTAATTGAAGTCTCCTCATTTCTATAATCGTTAAATGTATAATCTGTTTTAAATGTTAATGTATTAAATATCAACGCATCGAAATTTACAGATGGTGAGTGCGTAAAAAACTTAGAACTCGATGTTCCTTGATTGTTATCATTTATAGAATATCCATATCTAATATCGAAATTTGGTGCTTTTCTAAAATTAGAGCTAAACTCTAACCTATAAGTTTGAGTAAAATTCTCATTACTAGACACCCTATTATTAATTAACTGATTAAATTTAGAATAGTTAAAGTTTCCATTTATAGATGCTTTTATTTTTCCGAAAGTACGTTGAAAACGTCCAAAAGCATTAAAGCTTTCATCTGCAAAATCTGAGTTAATAGACGAACTTACATTAACAACACTTCCTGGTTGAAATAAAGACGTATTTCTAATTCTATCGATATTTTTAGTATAAGATAATCTACCAAATACATTTGTATAGTTAAACAAATTAAAACTGAAATAGTTTAAACTAATATTATGAGCTAAAGCACTTTCTAAATTAGGGTTTCCAGAATATAACGAGTTATAGTTATTTAACACTAAACCTCTTGCTAAATTAGTCACATCTGTAAACTGCGTTTGCATACGATAATTAAATTGTATTGTTTCACTCTTTTTAAGTTGTATTAACATATTAAAATCTGGTAACACCCTAAAGAAGTTATCTTTTACCTCTGTTCCAAACTGGTTATTAATTGCACTATAAGTATGCGCCGAAACTCCTGGAGTAAATGTAAATATTCCTGTTTTAAAACGGTAATGTGCTCCTAAGTACACATCGCTAAAAGTATATTCTGTATTATTAGTATCTAAACCATCATTTGCTACAGGTGTTGGATCGAACTGTGTTCCGTTATCTAAAAACTGAAAAATCCCACTATTAAATTTTTGTTTGCTATAAATAGCTCCTAAAGTAAAGTTGATATTACTTTTTGGTGTTAATACATTCCAATAATCTAACTTAGCATCAATTTGATTAGATTTTACTCTTTTCTCTTGTGCTATATTATAGTTAGACTGATCTTCATCTAACCCTAATCCTGCTGCTGTAATTCCATAGTTAGTTTTATCTTCTAAAATAGCATTATAGAAAGGGTCTTCATCAGAAATTTTATGTAATCCTTCAAAAGCAAAAATATTATTATCATTTAATGTATAATAATAATTTAAACTTTGGTTTAAACTGAATGGTTTTGCTGTTTCTATTTGGTCTATATTTCCTATTACAGAGGATAAGAAATTTTGGTTTTGGGTTTCTTTAGATAGCTTTCCTAAGATATCATAATCTAATTGGTTGTTTGTATTAGGTTGATATCTTGCATTAAGTTTCACTAAGCCTTGGTCACTACTCTGTCTTGTATTACTTGCAGTATTTTCATCAGGGATATTTAAATCAGAATCTGTATATTCTACATTTCTATTTTCTTGAAGTCTTGTTCTACTACTTGTAAATATGGCAAACCCTCCAACATCTAATGCTTTATTAGGTGATACATTAAAGTTTGCCGCTCCAAATTTGGTATTAATGTCTTTTGCTCTATTATTTTGAAGATTAGCAAAATTTAAACTACTATTTCCTAAATTAATATTAGTTCCACTACTTTGACTTGGTGCCTTAAAACCTCCACTAAAATTAAAGAAATCTCTACGGGTAAAAGCTAATTCTCCAATATTATTTAAATCTCCAATAAAGTTGATACTTTTCTCTGGACTGTAATAGAATAATTTTGGTTGTGCTATATACAACTCATTATCTTCAGATTTCCCACCTCCAAGAGTTACATCACCAAACCAAAAGTTCTTTTTACCCTCTTTTAATTTTATATTTATTGCAACATTATCTTGATTGTTTTGCACCCCTTTTAACTGCCCAACTTCAGAAAAATTCTTTAAAACTTGAACTTTATCTACTGCATTCGCAGGTATATTTTTTGTTGCTAATTTAGAATCTCCATCAAAAAACTCTTTTCCCTCTACTAAAACTTTTGATACAACTTTTCCTTCTACCTCTATTTGCCCATCTGTATTAATTTCGACTCCTGGTAGTTTTTCTAATACATCTTCTAACTTTCGCTCTGTACCATTTTTAAAAGAATCTGCGTTATAAACTAAAGTATCTCCTTTTATGGTTACTGGCATTTCATAGGTTAACTCTATTTCATCTAAAGTAGTATCGTTTTGTAAAATAAAGTTCCTATCTATAGCAGCTTCTTTAGTTTCTATAAATTCTTCTTTAGTTTTCATGCCAATGTAACTGATTTGTAGTTTGTATTTGGTGTTTTTTTCTAACGATAATTTATATTTACCTTGATCGTTGGTAATTCCGTAAGAGTCTAGAATATTTGTTGTTTGATTTATTGCAACTACATTGGCCAACTCTAAAGGCTCTCCAATGCTATCTTTCACTACACCTTCGAGCCTAACTTGAGCAATAGTTGTACTGGTCGCTATTAATAGCAACAATAAAATAATTTTTTTCATCTATATAAATTGGTTTGTTTTTTTAGTAATAAAAAAGAAATTTACTAATTACGTCTACCACCTTTTCCTCGACGATTTCTACCGCCATACATTTCGCGCATTTCTTCCATTTTTTTCTTAATAATATCGTTATATTCTTTTTTTGTAACTTCTTTTCCTTTAACTGGCTTTTTAATCTCAGTTTTCTCTGCTGGATTCATTACTATTTTAGAACATAGTAATGTTGTACGCCCCGCGTTAACTTCTAATATTAAACCTGGAAGTCCCCAATACTCTCCAGGCCCTTGATTTACTGGGATTTGCATTGTATACCAAGCAGTTACCTCTATTTCTTTTGGAACTTCTATTTCAGACATAAAGTCTTTTGCTTTATTCTCTGCATCAGTAGCCTTTTCATCTTCTTTCACTATCTTTTCTGCAACCTCTTTACTATCTTCTTGCACTACTTCTTTTTTAGCCTCTCCCATACTTCCACTAGCTGCTACACTTCTGCTTCCTTTTTTCGACGCCTTATCTTCCTCTTCTTTCTTGTCTGCATCTTTTTTACGCTTTTTACGCATATTCATAAAATCCATTTCATCTACTTTTTTCATAGCAGTTGCTTTCATGCACATATATTGGCCAATTTGCTTGGTCTCACCTGTCATTTTCCATTCAATATTTTGTAAGTCTTCTTTAATTAAAAATTGCTTTCCAAAAAATTCTTGATCTTGTAAAAACTGATTGTCTTTTACATTTTTGTATTGAGCCCCAGCAGTAAAACTTCCCATCATTTTTCCAAAACCTCCTCTTCCTGGAGCTGCTAACTTCTCCTCTTCTTTATATATTGACTCAGTTTTATTAAAGGTTAAAATGAATGTTTTTTCAAACATACTCTTCATTCTCTCCATTATCATTTTTTTGCGCTCAGGACTCATTTTTTTTCCTCCCCAACCATCTAAATCCATTGTAGTTTTAGATTGATAAGTTGCTATGCCTTGAAAACTATCTTGAGCATATATAAATGTTGATGCAAAAAGAGCGATGCAAACAATTAGTGTTTTAGTAGATTTTAGTCCCATTTTATTAAGTATTAGATTGAGTCTTAGTTTATTATTTCTTCAAAAATACGATTATTAATAACCGTTAGACTCTATTAGACTTAATATGTTACAGACCGTTTAATTTTAATACGTTAAATTATTCTTAATTTTTTAAAAAACACATTTGTTAACCACCAATACTAATGCTAAAATTATTACCATCTTTTTCTTCTCTTGAATACAGCTCATTCATTTCTTTAATTTTTTTATCCATGATAGCATCATATTTCTCTTGTGTGATTTCTTTACCTTTTTTAGGCTCAACAATATCAATCTTCTTTTTAGGATTAAGTACTATTTTACTACAAATTAAAGTTTCTCTTCCATTATTAACTTCTAGAATTAACCCTGGCAAGCCATAGTAGTTTCCTGGACCATTATTTACGGGGATTTGTGTAGTATACCATGCTGTAGTTATATACTCTTCCATTTCTGGAGTTTCATTTTCATCTTCTTCTTCACTTTTATTTCCATTGAAGCTAAAGCTTGTTCTAATAACTTCTCTTTCTCTTTTTAGAGTTGCCTTATAACAAGTATACTCGCCAATATTTTTAGTTTCTCCTGTTAACTTCCAATCAAAATCTTGTAATGAATCTTTTATTAAAAACAATTTACTGAAAGATTCATTTTGATTAGTGAAACGTTTCTCTTTAGTATTTTTATACAGCACATCAGATCCACCTGTATTAACCATAACAATCTGCATGCCTGCTGGCTGTGGTGCATCTAATTGCTCATCTTCTTTATATAAAGATGCTTCTTTATTAAAGGTTAATATATATGTTTTCTCAAACTGTTTTTTTAACTGGGCCATTAACATCTCTTGCATTCCTGAGCCTACTTGTGTACTATCTAATTTAATATCTAATTTTCTATGAGATTTATAAGTTGCTACTCCTTGAAAGTCTTGAGCTAAAAGCGTACTAGATAGCAATACAGTGATTATTAATAATACGGATTGTTTCATTGTTTAATTATTTAATTATTATTACACCACAAAGGTGTCAATATTACCTTATGTTTTTAGTTAACCAATGTTAACGTGTGTTAAGCAACTGGTTTTCTTTACTTTTAACACTTACTTTTAACCCATGAATAGTAAAAAACTAAAATGGATTCTGTATGTAATATTATTTGTTATTGCTAGTACAATAAGTATTCAGGTGTATTGGAATTACAAAAACTATCTAATAAATAAACAACAACTTATTAATGATGTACAAATAAGTTTAGACAATGCTGTTGATGGTTATTTTGAAAACTTAGCTAAGCAGCAAACGCGTAGTTTTTTCTCGAGTAACAGCAACCATAATTGCGATTCCACCTACAATTATAATGCTTTAGATTTAATAATAGACAATATGAAAGTACCAAATATGGATTCCATTATGTCTTTAAATATTAATGAAAGCATACAGGTTTTTCAAACAGAATATAACGATTCTATTTTTACAAAAATTAGACATAGTACTTTTAATGACCCTCAAAAAAACTTTTCTTTTATTAATTCTCAAGATTCTTTAAATAATAAGTTTGAACAATTAACCTCCAAAGTTGTTATTTCTATTGTTAATGACACTCTTGAATTAAAAAATATAGATTCTTTATTAAAAATAGAGTTTCAACGTAAAAACTTAAATTTAAATTACGGACTAAGTTTTAACTCCCCTATTAGCAAACCTCAGTTTTTTAATACAAAAGCAATTGACTCCTCCTCATTAACGACATCTTCCAAATCTATGTTTTTACCAGAGTATGGAACATTATATGTCTATTTCAACAACGAAACGAAAATTATTTTAGAACGTATTCTTTCAGGTATTTTAATTTCTACATTATTAGTTCTCACTGTTATTAGTTGTTTAATTTATATGTTAAAAATTATTAGACATCAGAAAGAACTTGCTGAAGTTAAAAATGATCTTATAAGTAATATCACACATGAATTTAAAACTCCTATAGCAACTATTAGTGTTGCTCTTGAAGGTATTAAAAACTTTAATGTAATAGATGATAAGGCAAAAACAAAATCATATTTAAACCTATCTACTAATCAACTTTCTAAACTAACTCTTATGGTAGAAAAATTACTAGAAACGGCGACATTAGATAGTGATAATTTAGAGCTAAATAAAGAAAATATAGACATTGTAAATGTGTTACAGCTAATAGTTGATAAGCATAAAATACAGATAAAAGATAAAATTATTAATTTTAAAACCTCATCGAAAATAATACTAACCAAAGTTGATATTTTTCATTTTGAAAATGCTATTAATAACATTATTGATAATGCTATTAAATATGGAGGTAATAACATTTTTGCTGAGCTTATTGAAAAAGAAAGTACCATCGACATTTTAATTAGTGATAATGGGAATACTTTAACTCAAACTAACATAAATCAGATTTTCGAAAAGTTTTACCGTGTGCCGAAAGGCAATACTCACGACATTAAAGGTTTTGGAATTGGATTATACTATACAAAAAAGATTATTGAAAAACACAATGGTACAATATCTGTTCTTTTAAAAAACAATACAACCTTTAAAATAGTTATACCTAAAATTTAAAGCACAACCTATTAAAAATAAGCAATTTTTATTATATGAGTATACAACATAAAACAACCATATTATTAGCTGAAGACGAACCTGCTTTAGGACAGATAATAAAAGAAAGTTTAGAAACTAGACATTTTAATGTATTGCTTTGTGAAAACGGAGAAAAAGGACTTAGTACTTATAAAAACCAACAACCAGAATTACTTGTTCTTGATGTCATGATGCCTAAAAAAGATGGATTCACACTCGCTAAAGATATTAGAGCTATAGATAATAGTATTCCCATTATTTTCTTAACCGCTAAATCGCAAACACAAGATGTTGTAGAAGGCTTTACTATTGGAGGTAACGATTACTTAAAAAAACCATTTAGTATGGAAGAGTTAATTGTTCGAATAAATAATTTATTACAACGAACAACAATCCAAAAAACATCTGAAATAATACAAATAAGCGATTACACTTTCGATTTCCCTAAACAAACACTACAATATAAAACAGAAACTATAAACCAGTTAACGCATCGTGAAGCTCATTTATTATTCCATTTAATAAAAAATAAAAATCAAGTACTAGATCGCTCCTTAATATTAACTAAACTTTGGGGGAATGATGATTTTTTTAGTGCAAGAAGCATGGATGTATTTATTAGTAAACTTAGAAAAAAATTAAAACAAGACGATGCAATACAAATAATTAATGTGCGCGGATATGGATACAAATTAGTCTATTAAAAATTGGTTTAGTTTTTGTAATTTGCCTTACAATGAAAATTACACGCTACTTATTATTATTTATCTCTTCTTTTGTCTTTGGTCAAGAAGCTTTAACAATAACTCAATTAGATCAAACTCTATTTACTGGAGATAAAATTATCAACGTAGATAATTTTAAAACACTGTTTTATACCAAAGACAATACATTTATAGCTCAAAAAAAACAAGAGGATATAAAATATAGCAACATACAACTTGGCACTATTAGTTCTGTAAACACTTTTAATCCTTTAAAAATAAACATCTTCTATAAAGCCTTTAATACTGTTATTATACTAGATAACAGATTAGCAGAAATCTATAGGTTAGACTTTAACTCTGTTATTCCTTATAAAAATATTTCTCATGTTTCTACAGGTAGCGACAACACTTTATGGCTATTCAATCAAGACTCACAAATTTTAGAATTATTTGATTATAAAAACAATAAAACAAGAGCTGTTACCTTACCAATAAAAAGTAAAGTATTAGACATAGTAAGTAATTATAATAACTGCTGGTTACTTACAGAAGACTATTTGTATGCTTATAGTTATTTTGGAAGTTTACTATACAAAATAGAAAATGAAGGGTTTACAACTCTAAAAGAAAACAATGATAATTTAATTCTAAAAAAAGAAAACACTTTATTTTATTTGAATAATGAAACTAAAAATATCGCCCCAATCATTATTCCTAATTTGTTAATAAAACAGTTTTTTGTAACCAACGAAATCCTTTATATTTACGCCGATGAATTTCTTCATCGTTACCAATTAAAAAAGAAATAAATATGCATGTCGCTATTGCCGGAAATATAGGAGCAGGAAAAACTACGCTTACAAAATTACTAGCAAAACATTACGGATGGGAAGCTCAATTAGAAGATGTAGTAGACAACCCTTACCTAGATGATTTCTATAACCAAATGGAACGTTGGAGCTTTAATCTACAAGTTTATTTTTTAAATAGTCGTTTTCGTCAGGTATCTCAAATACGTGAAAGTGGTAAAGAGATTATTCAAGACCGAACTATTTATGAAGATGCTCATATTTTCGCCCCTAATCTTCACGCCATGGGGTTAATGACTAATCGGGATTTTGAAAATTATAAGTCACTTTTTGATTTAATGGAAGGTTTTGTACAAGGGCCAGATTTATTAATTTATTTACGAAGCTCTATATCTAATTTAGTTTCGCAAATTCATAAACGCGGACGTGATTATGAAAACTCTATAAGTATTGATTATTTGAGCCGTTTAAATGAGCGTTACGAAGCATGGATTACAGGTTATAACAAAGGAAATTTATTAATTATTGATGTTGACAACTTAGATTTTGTTTCGAATCCAGAAGATTTAGGTAGCATTATAAATAAAATAAATGCCGAAATCAATGGTCTTTTCTAAAACCATATTACTAACAATAGCTATAATATAAATCCATTTTTCTTAGCATGAGCAATAGCTTGTTCGCTATTTTCAACCAATAATGCTGGTGTTGTTTTATAATTATTTAACAAATTCTTTACCCTAAGTATTTTCTTTTTATGATTAACGCTTCTTAAATAAATAGCTTTAATTCTATTTGGGAACTGCTCTGCTATTTCTATATAAATATCTGGATCATGCTCTCCACTATCTCCTATTAATATAAAAGATAAATTTGGGTATACCTTTAATAAATCTAAAATCTCTTTTTGCTTTCTAGGTATATTAGAGTTTGACTTTCGTTTTAGTATATCCCCAAAGCTTCTTAATAAGATAGGGCCTTTAGGAAAATTGTTTTGTTTTAAAAACAATTCTAAATATCTATATAAATTCCACGGACTGTGACTTACATAAAAAATAGGATTACCTTCTACTCCTGTCTTTCCATGGTGTAACAAATGATAAAATGCTGCAGCTCCTTCTAAAGGCAATCTACTTTTAGCAGCTTTAAAAAAAGTATTAAATAACAACCTCCATTTTAATGTAGAGGCCACTCCAGTATATAATATTGTATCATCTATATCACTAACGACAGCAAATTGAGCTTTTTTAGATGGTATTAAAATTTTGGCAGGAAACTTATTATCGTTTTGAATTTTTCGCTTTTTATTTAAATCCCCATATCCTATTTCACATGTTAGCCAACCATCTTCATCGGCATATGACCTTAAATCTTTAAAATTGGCTCTTACTTTAAAATATCCTTTATAATTGGTTTTTGTTTTTACTGTCGCTCCATTTGGAAGCTTTATACTTAAAGAGGTGTTTCTAATCTCATCAGACTCTAAACGCTTCCATGTATTTACTATAAGCCTAAACCAACTCTTATCTTCCAAATCTGTAGATTCATCCTCTAGAGCTCTGCCGCGTATATAAAAATGCGTATCACTCCCATAACTATTAAAAGCTATAATTTGAAGTGGATCTTTATCAAAAATACGCATATTACTTTTTAGTGTTGTTTTAATCTTAATAAGGAATTTAGGCAAATTCAAAGATAAATCTATACAAATATAGAAAGTAAAACAATTTTCGTATTATTCTTTTATATCTATTATATTTTAAATAATTTATGCTTTCAAAATTCAACTACTATTTATGCTAAATCTTTTAAAAAAAACAACCAAAAACACTGCTCCACTTTTTGTAACTTCTAATTTTAGTTTAAAAGATTTAAAATCAATTATAGATACCGATATTCCTTATATAAACACAACATTATATAAATGCAACACAGCTACTAACAAGCTTGTTTTAGATTATGATATAAAAGAAAACAAAGACTCAATTAATTCTACTAGGCTTCAGTTTATACAAAATGACACTATTATTTATGTTAGCCAAGAACAAGTCTCTTTAAGTATAGAGACTTATAAAGAAACAAGTAGTCTTCCAAAAATAGACATTAAAAAAAACACTGTTTTTACTGCTATACAACAACATATTTTAAGCCTTCAAAATGATGATTTATATGCGTTACATAATACTGAAAAGCTAGCTTATACTCAAGAGACCAATATTTTTACAAAAAACTATATTTTTCATCAACTTTTGCATAACGAGTTTATATTGAGTATTCTTAATATAAGCTCTATAACGTTTAAAGATCATACCAAATATTCTAAAAATGGTGTTTGGCATTTTGTATTAACTTCTTTAAGAGTTTTCCTTATTACAAGTAATGATAATTCAATACAAGCTATTGATATTTCTAATGAGAATATAGTATTACACGAAAAAAGAGGAAAAGACCTTATTGAAAGCGAATCGTTTTCGTTCTATACAGAATTCATGAATGATTCCCAATACGCTGCTATATTTCCATCTGTATTAGCTAAAAAAAATCGTATCAGTGTTTTTGCAGATTGCATTCTTAAGGATTCTAAAGCGAAAACAAAAATTATAGATTTAGCTTCAAAGTGCTACGCTATTGACCATAATATATCTCCAAGTTCTATTAATAATTTAAAAGGTCAATGCATTAAACATTTACAATCTTTTCAAATAAAAAAAGAGCATACAAAAGAACTGCTTTCTACTCTTAATCTCTTTAGTAATACAGTCTCTTCTTTTGGAAAAGATATAGCTCAAATATGTATTGATTGGGATTTAGAATATAAAGAGCAACATAAGTTATTTAAACTATTACTAGAATTAAAAGGCATTACAACTGCAAAAAACACCATTGCTTTTTACGATTACTTTAAATCTCTTTTTTTAAAAAGAGAAACAAAAAAAGAGATTTTATTTGAGTTTAATTTAACCTATGGAAAGCTATTAGCCAAAGCAGAGCGCTATAACGATGCCATAAATACCTATAAGACGATATACGAAATACTTCCTGATGATAGTATTGCAGATTTATTACCAGCAAACACTACAAATATTTTATTTGGGGAAGGCGGACAACAATTAAAAATCACACTTTTAGAAGCTATTTTAAACTGGCAGCAATTACAAGAAGTAAGTACTATTGATACAAATTTAAAACTTGCGCAATTACAGCCACTTTTAAACCTTAGACTAAAGGCACTACATACAAATAATAAAACCAAACAAAAAGCTTTAGATATAGAAAATGTTCTCAACCTGAAAGAGATACAATACCATACTATAAATTATACAAAAACGAATTATAATCGTTTAATAAAAAATGAAATACTAGAAGATATTGTTCCTGATTGCTTTAAACACGCCTCTGGTTTTTTTGACACTTTAAATGGCTATATCGCTTCAATTCAATCACCTGACTATGATGCTGTCATTTCTTTTTCAGATAAACTAACAGCAACTAATTATCCCGAAGTATACAAAATAATTACCAATATGTCTTACGCACTTAGTATAGACACTCCTGAATGTTATATAGGAAGAGCGAACTACTCTAATACAATTATTGGGGTTGAAGGTAAACCTCCGTATCTAATTATTGGTATTGATTTTATTGAAACGAAAAGTAATCTTCTATTAAACAACAATGAACTTAAATTTTTAGTTGCTATTGAATTGGCTCACATTTATTTTGAACATACAAAAATAACCTCTACAGATGTTTGGCGTGGCGCTGCCGAAAAGGGCTTTTCTTTTCTTACCACCGTATTAAGCCTTGTGCCTTTTGCTGGTAGTTTAGGAAATTTATTAGGTAACCTATCTAACGTAGATAAATATGCAAAAATTATTAAGAATGTAGAAAAAGCCACTAATATTGCTGAAACTGGGCAAAATATTATCGATGCTGGAGAAAAGCTAAATATCAACTTAATAAGTAAGTCGGAAAATAGTGAGAATCAATCGCAAAACCTATTAGTAACTTCTAGACTAATGGAAATTATAGCGGATAAGGTTGCTCTTTTATTTTGTAATGATTTACAAGTAGCTATAAAAGGAATAATACTAAGCTCTATGCTACTTAGAAAAGAATTAGACACTATTCGAGAGTATGGTTTATATAATGTATTAGAACGTAAAAATGAAGATGGCAGTTTCCACCACCAAGAAATAATTATTAGAATAAGAAGCTTGTGCTCTTTTTATCTTTCGGACACTTTTGAAGATTTAAAGGAAAAGCTATATCAAGATTAGTAGATAAAAACAGGTATATTTTAGTTATACAGAAAATAAACGCAATGAGTTGCGGTTATATAATAGTTATCTACAATGTAAAAAATGAAAATTGAAGAATTACAATCTGGAATTTTAATCACAAACTTTGCAGCTGCTAGTGATGGTGGAAGTCTTTATTTTGAATGTGAAACAACAGAAAACTCTAAATTCAATTTATTATTTACTCAACATGCTTTTCTAGACAACCCAGATCCTGAAATGCTCCCTGGAAGAATTTACTTAAATCAAGAAATTATAGATCTAAAGTCGAAAGAGGAAAAAATGATTTTGTTAGGATTGAAAGATTTCAACGTTAGTAACGAATTGTTAAATATGAAATCAGAACTGGCTAATACGATAAATGAATTAAGGAGCTTCTACAGTTCAGGCTTATCAATTGAAATCAAGAAAAAAGTAGATAACAAAACCTAAACTGCATTAAAACCAAGCTTAGCTAAACCGTCAGACTGCGCAAAAACTAGTATCATTTTCTCTAGCTATTTTCATGATGTTTTTGTAAATTATAGTATTATAATTCAATACTTTTCTTATGGATTTTCAAAAAGGATTTGATAGAAATCAGCTACTAATGATTGATTTCGACTCCATGGTTGCAGCTGATTCCTGGGCTAGAATAGTAGATTTATTTGTAGCAATATTACCCATAGATGAATTAGGTTTTAACAATATACTTCAAAAACAAGGCAGACCTCCTTTTAAAGCTAGAGATTTATTAAAATTATACCTATACGGATATAAAAACAAAATCCGTTCTTCCAGAAG
>Ga0189290_100281_pt1 | contig 14838 bp, 13 predicted proteins | sample UW140minimetaG_FD_130318 | JGI IMG/M metagenome (GOLD analysis project Ga0189290, IMG submission 130318) | Marine microbial communities from the Costa Rica Dome - UW140 mini metaG | ecosystem: Environmental > Aquatic > Marine > Oceanic > Photic zone | place: Costa Rica: the Eastern Pacific...
AGGATCGTGCCCCACCCTGCACCCTGCTCGTTTTTATCGATGATGCGACCAGCACTTTAATGCAGTTGCGGTTTGTGAAGTCGGAAAGCACTTTCAGTTACTTTGAGGCATTGGAGGGCTACCTGACCGATCATGGTCGTCCGGTCGCTTTCTATTCCGACAAACACACGGTGTTCCGCGTCGCTCAACAAGGTGCAAAGTCGGGCCATGGCATGACCCAATTCGGTCGAGCAATGAACGCGCTCAATATCGAGATCTTGTGCGCCAATAGTTCCCAGGCTAAGGGCCGCGTCGAGCGTGCCAACCGCACATTGCAGGAACGGTTGGTGAAGGAGTTGCGGCTTGCCGGCGTCTCGAACATGAACGATGGTAACGCTTTCCTGCCTGGCTTTGTCGACCGCTACAACGCGAAGTTTGCCAAGATCCCGCAGCGACCGGACAATCTGCACCGCGCGCTGAACGTCGAGCCGGATCGGTTGCGTGACATCCTATGTTTGCGTGATGAACGGTATGTTAGCCAGCAATTGGCATTTTCATATGATCGGCGAAGGATCATCCTTGAAGAGAACGACGTCACGCGCGGGCTGCCGGGTAAATATGTGGATTGCTACGAGTTCCCAGATGGTCGGCTGGAGTTCCGATGGAAAGGTGTCTCGCTTCCCTACTCCGCCTTTGACAAGGATCAGCGCGTGACCCATGCGGCAATCACCGAGAACAAACGGCTTAGCGCGGTGCTTGAGTTCATCAAAGACGAACAAGACAAAGCACCTCCGAAGAAACGGCGCGCGGGCAAACAACGCTCGCGCTATGAACCGACAGGCCGAAAAAAGCCAGGCAGACCTTCAAAGCTGGATGCCTACTACGAGCGTAAGCGTGCTGAGCGGGAAGCTGTCGCTGTGGCATCAGACGAGGCGTAAAGCGGCCTGCCCGTCGGTTTCGAGCTTAAGCGCCGCGTTCCAGAGTGGTGTCTTGTAGAACGTGCCATCATCCCAAATATTCAGCCCCATCCGGTCTTCCCAGAGCAGGCCGAGCCAACAGAGTGGCTGCAAGACGCAGAATTTAAGTGCAAATCGGATGTCGCTATATTCTGGATCGTAGCGATCCTGTGCTTCCCACCCGTAAAGCGTGTTGAGAAGGTGTGCCAATGTGCACCCTGCCCGCGCCTCGACATTGATCACGTTCAGAAAGATGTCCCAGTTGCCCAATGGACCGCCTCGGGCTTCGATCCGTTCATCATGGATAAACTGATAAAGAAAAACAGGAGCGGTCAGATTGAAAAAGGCGTCAGAGGCACCAACCATCTCCCGTCCTTTCTTTGTCGCAATCAGCTTACCCTTGTCGCGGCGAAGGAGCTTCAGATGACGCAGCAATCCATGAACTGGGAACAAAGGCGGCATTTTGTGTTCATCCAAAACCTTGTTCATTTCGAATAACTCGGTGGCCGTGTAATCCGGCCAATCAAAGTGCTCCGCAGCCCAATGTACAAATTTGCGGTTGAAGGCGCCGGATTGCGTCAGCCCGATCCCGCCGTTCTCGTCGGCAAAACGCAACGCAAGTGTCATCCCCCGAACCAAGGGCGAGTGTTTCAGGACATCAACATCTGAGCGAAGTTCGAGTGTCGGACGCATGTTGCCACGCTACCCGCGGCGCTCCCTGTCCGCAATCCGCAAAGCTTTTCAGCCCTTCGATGTGTGGGGTCTACGGGCTCAAAAGCCTTGCTCCCGTCACGCCCTCCGGTGACATTTCTACTTTGCACAACCAGGGACACTTCTAAGTGGTTGCAACATCTTAGGGTAATTTTGGGGAGCGCGACACAACATGGCCGCGCCCTTCTGTTTATCGTAAGTCGGGCGGTGCTGCCTGACCGAAAAAACATTTGTTTACAACGGTCTTTCAGAATTTCCACACGCGCTGTCCTGCCTAACCCAACGCATATCCAGCGCCGCGAACTGTTCTCAACGGATCCTCGCCTCCGTGCACGCACAATGCTTTACGCAAACGTCCAATATGCACATCGACAGTCCGGCTATCGACATAGATGTCACGCCCCCAGACACGATCCAAAAGTTGCTCGCGGCTCCAAACACGACCTGGCTTCTCCATAAAGGTCGCCAGCAAGCGAAACTCTGTTGGCCCCAACCGCAGCGCCTCATCGTCGCGCGTTACGCGATGGGTTTCCGCATCCAGAATAATACCCTCATAAGTCAGTGTCTGCCCCACAGATGACGGCCGTACCCGACGAAGTTGGTTGCGCACACGCGCCATGAGTTCCATTATGGAATAAGGTTTCACGACATAATCGTCTGCTCCGGTTTCCAACCCGCGTACGCGGTCCACCTCTTCAGAGCGCGCAGACAACATAATCACTGGGATGTTCTGTGTCTCACTGCGGGTTTTCAGACGCCGGCATATTTCGATGCCTGACGTGCCAGGTAGCATCCAATCGAGCACGATGATATCCGGTTGGATCTCTTGCACCATAAGAAGCGCAGTATCCCCATCTGCGGCGGCTTCAACATCAAAACCCTCGGATTGTAAGTTATAGCTCAGCACCTCTCGCTGCGCCGGTTCATCTTCGACAACGAGAACGGTGGGATGATCTTTTGCCATCATCTTTATCCTCTAAAAGTTCCTATTAAGCATCGAGCCGAGTAGCTTTGGGCCGAGCGTCTTCCGGCATGCTGCCGGTCACGAGGTAGATCACCTGCTCAGCAATGGCGGTCACGTGGTCCCCCATGCGTTCGGTGTTTTTTGCCATAAAATGAAGGTGCATACAGGGCGTAATATAGCGCGGGTCTTCCATCATGAAGGTCAGAAACTCGCGGAACAATGCGTTGTACATCTGATCAACGCTTTCATCTCGCCCCAGTACATCACGCGCCAAATCAACGTCGCGCTGAATAAACGCATCCAGCACGTCTTTAAGCATCAACTGCACCTCATGTGCCATGCGCTTTAGGGAACCATTGGCACCCACGACCTGTTCCATGTGCACCATGACAGACGTGCGTTTGGCCATGTTTTTGGCATAGTCTCCAATACGCTCCAGATTGCCTGCAATTTTCATTACCGACAATACCACCCGCAAATCTACCGCCGCCGGCGCACGCAGAGCGATAAGGTTAGCGCAACGTTCATTTATCAACTCTTCAAGGTTATCAATGGCTTTGTCTGCCGCCTTCACCTGTTCAGCCAGCTCTTCGTCACGTGTGGACATGGCATTTGCGGCTTCACCAATCGCTGCTTCGACAAGGCCGCCCATTTTCATCACATGCGCCTGAATGCCTTCCAGATCGCGGTCAAAGGCGGACACAATATGTTGGTCGTTCATGGTCTCTCTCCTTAGCCGATCCGGCCAGTGATGTAGCTTTCGGTTCGCTCATCTTTGGGGTTTGTGAAAATCTGCGATGTATCGCCGTATTCCACCAGGTTACCGAGGTGGAAGAAGGCTGTTTTTTGACTCACACGGGCTGCTTGCTGCATTGAGTGGGTCACAATCACCACCGAAAACTGGTCGCGCAGCTCGTCAATCAACTCTTCAACTTGTGCTGTGGCAATCGGGTCCAGCGCAGAACAGGGCTCATCCATCAACAACACTTCTGGCTCAGTCGCCACAGCGCGTGCAATGCAAAGTCTCTGCTGCTGACCACCAGACAATCCGGTCCCGGGTGCGTGCAAACGATCCTTTACTTCGTTCCAGATCGCACCACGGCGCAGAGATTTTTCAACGATTTCATCCAATTCGGCCTTATTTTTCGCCAAACCATGGATGCGTGGTCCGTAAGCAATGTTGTCATAAATCGACTTTGGGAACGGGTTTGGCTTCTGGAACACCATTCCGACCTTGGCACGTAACTGCACAGGATCAACGCGTTTGTCATAAATGTCTTCGCCGTCAATTTTGATGTCGCCTTCGACACGACACACATCAATTGTGTCATTCATCCGATTGATACAGCGCAAGAAAGTGGATTTTCCGCAGCCCGACGGGCCGATAAACGCTGTGACAGCCTTGGAGCCGATGTCCACGTTCACGTCCTTGATCGCGTGGGTGTCGCCATAGTAGACTTGCACATTGCGGGCGGAAATTTTGGTGTCGTTCTGGTTCACGTCGGTCCCCAGTTTTTCAGTGTCATACATGAGAGAGTTCCTTCGCTTACCAACGGCGTTCAAACCGGCGGCGCAGGAGTACTGCGAGAGTGTTCATTGAGATGAGGAAGATCAAGAGAATGATGATCCCGCCCCAGGCGCGTTCGTAGTAGGCTGGGTCTGCCCGCTTCGCCCATTCGTAAATCTGTGCTGGCATTGCAGAGTTAGGTGACATCAACCCCTCAACCACGCCACCGGGCGGATTGGAGGCGATATAACCCACCATACCGATCAACAAGAGCGGCGCAGTTTCACCAAGCGCCTGGGCCAGACCAATAATGGTGCCGGTCAGAATACCCGGTGCTGCCAGAGGCAGCACATGGTGGAACACTGACTGCATCTTAGACGCCCCTACTCCCAGCGCCGCGTCTCGGATCGACGGTGGAACAGCCTTTAGCGAAGCTCGGGTTGAAATAATGATCGTCGGCAAGGTCATCAGCGTAAGAACCAGACCACCGACCAGCGGCGCCGATTGCGGCAGATGCATAAACTGGATGAACACTGCCAGACCCAGGATACCAAACACGATCGATGGCACCGCAGCGAGGTTGGAAATGTTCACCTCAATCAGATCGGTCCAACGGTTCTTTGGCGCAAACTCCTCAAGATAGATCGAAGCTGCCACACCTATGGGCAACGCCAAGAACAACACCACCAGCATCATGAACAGCGAGCCAATCATCGACACGCCGAGCCCCGCTTGTTCTGCGCGGCTCTCAGAGGCATCTGCGCCAAAGATAAACGCCGGGTTGAAGCTTTTCTTCACCACGCCACTCGGCAGCAACCCGTCGACAATATCCAAATGCTCCGCATCGATGTTCTTGTCACGCGCCAGATGTTCGCGGTGCACACGGCCTTTCAGGTAGCCGTCTACACGGCTCGACGCCAGGAACCGAAACTCCACCGTCTGGCCAATCAGCGCCGGATTGTCGATCACGGCCTGACGCACTTGCGCTGCCGCAGAGGCCGAAACCAGCGCTTTCATGTTCTTGGACTTCGTCAGCGGTGTCTCAATACCCGCGTCCTCAACCGCCTTCAGAACCGCCTTTTGGATCAGCGGGTTGTAGCCAAAGGTCGAGACTTTCTTGATATCATCAATGTTGCGGTTGCCTTTCTTATCGAGCTTCGCCTCATCAAGGTACACCGGCACGCTGATAAAGGTTTGCTGAAACGCGCCTAGACCGTTGGTCAGGATCGCAAACAGCAGTACGATCAGGAAGATGATGCCCGTGGCAATCGCAGCCACACCATACACGCGGAAGCGTTTTTCGGCGGCATTGCGCTTTTTGGTGCGCGCGTCAATTTCATGCAACGAGCCGGACTTGGGCGTCGCGCCGGCGTTGGGAAGACTTGCGTCGGTCATTCGTACTGCTCCCGATATTTGCGCACAATGAAGAGCGCGAGCACGTTAAGGGCAAGGGTCAAGACAAAGAGCGTGATGCCCAAGGCAAAGGCCACAAGGGCTTCTGGCGAAGCAAAGTCACTGTCGCCAGTCAGCTGGGACACGATTTTGGCGGTCACTGTGGTCATGGCTTCAAAGGGGTTGAGCGACAGCCGTGCTGCGGCCCCTGCCCCCATCACTACAATCATAGTTTCTCCAATGGCGCGCGAAGCCGCTAAAAGAACTGCGCCGACGATGCCCGGCAAGGCCGCCGGGATCACCACCTGTTTGATGGTTTCGGACTGAGTTGCACCAAGGCCATAGGACCCATCGCGCATTGCCTGTGGCACCGCGTTGATGATGTCATCGGAAAGCGAGCTCACAAACGGGATCAACATAATGCCCATGGCGATGCCCGCAGTCATCACCGCGCGGCCGCCGCCCATCCAGCCCAGACCGTCTTGACCAAAGACCGATACCAACATCGGTCCAATCGTCAGAAGGGCAAAGAGGCCGTAAACGATGGTCGGAATACCCGCGAGGATCTCCAGCATGGGCTTGGCAATGCTACGGATACGCGGCGTGGCATATTCCGAAAGGTAAATCGCGGCGAAAAGCCCAATCGGCACCGCCACCACAAGCGCGATGATTGAAATGTAGAGCGTGCCCCACAGCAGAGGCAAAATGCCAAGCTTGGAGGATCCCCCCCGACCGGAGAAGCTAGGTGCCCATTCCGGAGAGAAAAAGAAATCAAGCGCCGGGTAAAGACGGAAAAACTCGATGGTGTTAAACACCAGCGACAAAACAATACCGATGGTGGTAAGGATCGCCACCGAAGCTGCCGCGATCAGAAGCATCAGGATGCCGCGCTCTACTGCGTTGCGCGCTTTGTAGTCCTTGGTGCATTGGATCGCCGCAAATACACCAGCTGCCAACGCGACAACCAGCCCCAAGACCGTCATCCACAGGTTACCTTTCGCGTTCATCGCCCGGAATGCCTGCGCTGCGTTCAAAAGCGATTGCGAAATCTCGCTCGTTACTACTTGCCCCGACTCTTTCAGCATCGCGGTCACTGCAGCACTGTCTGCATTAGCGTCGGTCGCCAACGCCGGACTTATCACGCCAGCTGCCACCGCGTTCTCAAGACCTGTGGCTGTGCGGTGGACCTCTGCCATCACCAGCCCGATGTTGGAGCCCTCTTTGATCTCGCTTTCTGGGATCATGCCAGCGATGCTGTTTTGCAGAATTAATGGCTGCGCAATCAGCCACACAACAATCAAACCAAACGCCGGAACCGTGGCCTTCATGAACACGTTCCAACCGTAGTAGTTCGGCAGGGAATGCAGCGATCTGATGTCACCACCAGCGGTGCTCAGCGCACGCTGTCTCCCAAAAACAAAGCCGACGACCGCGATCGCCAGCACAGATGCACAGAGCCAAAGAAGTGGCATCGGTCCCCCAAAAGTCTAACAAAAAGACTTGCTAAGTTGGGAAGAGGCGGCGACAGAGGCCGCCTCTTCAAAGTTTCTAAGCCAATTTGGCTTACATGCCGCCCATCACAGCTTCAGCCGCAACAGCTTCCTGAGTGTCTGTCAGAGCTGGGTCAGAAACCAGACCGTACTCTGCCAATGGGCCGTCGCCACCTGCGATCTCATCAGAGATGAAGAACTCAGCATATTCTTTCAAACCAGGGATCACGCCGATGTGGGCTTTCTTCACGTAGAAGAACAATGGGCGGGATACAGGGTACTCACCAGTGGAGATGCTTTCTGTGGATGGTGCAACACCAGCCATAGTCGCCACTTTCAGCTTGTCGGTGTTGTTCTCATAGAACGCCAGGCCAAATACGCCGATGCCGTTTGCGTTGGCGTCGATGGAAGCCAAAGTCTCGGTGTAGTCACCGTCGATGTCCACGGCGCGACCGTCAGACATCACTGCCAGACATGCGTCTTCTGCGTCATCTTCGGACATGCCGCCAGCCATCATGGCTTCAAATGCGCCAGTGGCTTCACACCCAGCGGCCACAACTTTTTCCTCAAACACTTCACGGGTACCGTGCTTGGTGCCAGGGATGAAGGCCAAGATGTCTTCAGAAGGCAAGTCGGCGTTGAAGTCAGACCACTGCTTGTGCGGGTTATCAACCAGCTTGCCATCCACCATCACTTTTGGCGCCAGTGCGTTAAAGATGTCGGACTGGGTAAAGGCGGTGTAGGCAGGACCGTCCAGCTGGGACGCGAACACGATCCCATCATAACCAATGCGAACTTCGATGATGTCGGTCACACCGTTCTCAGCACAGGCTTTGATTTCTTTTTCGCGGATGGCGCGGGAGGCGTTTGCAACATCGGTGTGCTCGGTGCCAACACCTTGGCAAAAGCGCTTCAGGCCCGCAGACGAACCACCGGATTCAACAACAGGGGTTGGGAAATCAAAGTTTTCACCAAACGCTTCAGCTACGATAGAAGCATAAGGCAGAACGGTGGAAGAACCGGCGACCTGTACTTGGTCACGCGCGGCGGCAGAAGTGGCGGCAACGGCCGCGATGGCCAGAGCAGAGGCAGTCAGTTTGACGGACATAAGTGTAACTCCATTTGATCCAGACTGTTCGTCGACAGTCTCGAGTGACGATCTAAAGTGCCTGATCAAAGCTTTTGTGACGTGTATGTAACAGCCATGTGACAAATCCCGATTTTTATGACACCGAAGAAAAAAGCCGTTCAGACCGCTGGCAAAATCACACTAAATACGCTGCCTTTTCCTAAAATGCTTTCGATCTTCATCCGGCCACGATGGCGATTCACAATATGTTTAACAATTGCGAGTCCGAGCCCCGTGCCCCCCATCTCCCGAGATCTGTGAGAATCGATTCTGTAAAACCGTTCCGTTAGCCGTGCGATATGAATCGTGTCGATGCCGGGACCGTCGTCTTGTACTGACACCATCCAGCCCTCACCGCGCAGACCGTTACGTCCGTTTACGTTGCTGATGGATACCTCTACGTTGGTCCCCTGCCCGCCGTACTTCAAAGCATTTTCCACCAGATTGGTGATCACTTGCAGCAATTGGTCGGCGTCACCCGGAACTACGACCGGCGCTTCGGCATCTTTGTACGTCACTGTACTGTTGTTACTGTCGGCCAAAGCCGAGAGGTTTCGCGCAACAGAGCGAATGATCTGATCCAGATCGACCGGATCAGTTGGTCGCATCCGGGACACTTCTTCCACGCGGCTCAATGACAAGAGGTCTCCAACCAACCGATTCATACGGCTGGCTTCGTCAGACATAATACTCAAGAAGCGGTCCGTCGCAACGCTGTCGCCGCGCGCGGGGCCTTGTAAAGTCTCCACAAACCCCAAGATTGCCGTCAACGGCGTGCGCAGTTCATGGCTTACATTGGCGACAAAATCCCGCCGCATCTGATCGAGCTGTTGTACCTCGGTGACATCCTGAAAACAGATCATGACACCCTTGGTGCGCATGTTCGGCGCCACCAGCCGCCCACCCGAGGCTGACACCAAATCCACCGGAGACACAGTGACGTCAAAGCGGTGCTCCTGCGGCCCATCGTTATGTGCATAGATCGCCCGATGACTTCTACCGTCTTTCAAGCAGGCATCTACGGCACTGTTCAGGCTGGGCTGACGGAACACCAGGATCAGCGGTCGGTCATCATCCGCATGGGGGTTGAGCTTTAGCGCCGCTTGATTTCCAGCCAGAATACGCGCTTCCGCATCGACCAGCACTGCAGGCAGCGGCACGGCCTCTAGATAGCTTTTGTAAAATTCATTCGGCATCGCCCCGCTCCTGTCCGTTCCAACCTGCCCTGCCCAACGAAGGGCACATCAACCCCACGGCTCAAACCGTTTTACTGTAACGGTTTTATGACAGAACGTCTTTGGCCGGAAAAACCTGCAGTCAAACTTCGCGCAGGCCAGCTTTAAAACGTTTAGCGTTTTCCTGGTAGTGCTTTGCCGACATCGCGAGACCGGTAATCGCAGCCTCATCCAGCTGACGCACCACCTTGCCCGGCGCGCCCATCACCAAACTGCCATCCGGGATTTCCTTGTCCTCGGTGATCAGCGCCCCTGCCCCGATCAGGCAGTTTTTCCCGATCTTCGCGCCATTCAGCACGGTGGCACCCATGCCAATCAGGCTGTTGTCGCCAATGATACAGCCGTGCAGCATCGCCTTATGGCCAATGGTGCAGTTTTTTCCAATGGTTAGAGGATAGCCAGGATCAGTGTGCATCACCGTGTTTTCCTGCACGTTGGAGCCTTCGCCCACGGTAATGGTCTCATTGTCCCCGCGCAGCGTGCAACCGAACCAGACCGAAGTGTCCGCCTCAAGCACCACATTACCAATCACGTTGGCATCTGCAGCAACCCAGCTGCTGCCGTCCTGCATTGGCGCGACACCATCCAATTCATAGATCGGCATTAGGACATCTCCTGAAATTCGTTTTGCAGCCCATTCACGTGGCTTTGCAGGGCGGGTTGCTGTTCCCTACGCATGCGGTCAGCCGCGATGATCGTCTTCAGTTGGGCCTCGGAAGCGTCCAGATCATCATTCACTAATACATAATCGTAGGAATGCCAGTGGCTGATCTCATCCCAGCTTTTCTGCATCCGCTTGTCGATCACATCCTCACTGTCCTGCGCGCGGCTCACCAGACGACGATGCAGTTCTTTGATTGATGGCGGCAGAATGAAGATGGAAAGCGCATACTTGCCCAGATCGGAGTTGCGGATTTGCGCTTCGCCCTGCCAGTCCACGTCAAACAGCACGTCATTGCCGCTCTCAATGGTCTCACGCACGGGCCCTGCAGGAGAGCCATAGAAGTTACCAAACACATGGGCGTGTTCCAACATCTCTCCATCGGCAACCTGCCCTTTGAATTCGTCTTCCGACAAGAAATAGTATTCGCGGCCATGCTCCTCACCGGGTCGGGGCGAACGTGTGGTGGCGGAAATCGAGAAACTCAAGCCGGAGTCCCATTCCATCAGCCGCCGCGCGAGTGTTGATTTCCCTGCGCCAGAGGGAGACGACAGAATGATGAGAAGGCCACGTCGCTGTGTCATTTGCTTATTCCACGTTTTGAACTTGCTCTCTCATCTGGTCGATCACGGCCTTGAGGTCCAGCCCAATCCGCGTCAAATCTACCGACTGTGCCTTGGAACACAGCGTATTGGCCTCACGGTTGAACTCCTGCATCAGGAAATCAAGCTTGCGCCCCACCGGGCTGCCTTGCGCCAGAAGCTCCTTTGCTGCCTGCACATGCGCCCGCAGCCGATCGAGTTCTTCCATCACATCGGACTTCACCGCCAACACAGCCAATTCCTGAGCCAGACGACCTTCGTCGAGACCATCGGAGTTTTCCAGAACCCGCTCCAGATTGATCCGCAAAGTTTCCGCCGCCTCTTCGCGTCGCGCCTCAGCCGCTTCCGCTGCCTGTTGGGTAAAATCGGATACCTGCTCCAACTGATCAGCTAACACTGCTTCCAGCGCCAGACCTTCATTCGCCCGCATTTCTTTAAAACTGCCAATCAGTTCCGGAAGCTGCGCGGTGATCACCGCCAAAAGTGCCTTGCTATCAGTTTCCTCAACAGCTTGCTCCATCACGCCACGCTGGGAGATCAAATCACTCGCTTTAGAAGGTGCCAGCGAAATGCCCTTGTCCATGGCCCGCTCTTCCACTGCTTGAAGCGCCGAAAGAACTGCCTCCAACTGCGCTGAGTTTACGGCCAGAGCCCCGGACTCATCATCGCGGTTTACCCGTAGCGACAGGTTAACCGACCCGCGCGCCATGCCTTTGGACAGTGCGCCGCGCACCGCAGGCTCCAACCCTTCTATCCAATCCGGCACGCGCAAGCGCAAGTCCAATCCTTTGGCATTCACACTACGCAGGTCCCAGGTCCAGCTGTGCCCCTGCCCTTCCCCCTTAAGGCTCGCGTATCCGGTCATCGACTCCAGCACTGGCGTTCTCCTGCAAATTCAATTGAGCCATAGGTAAATCTATTCACACGCGAAGAGCAACGTTAACGCCGCAACCAGTTAACCATTGAAATCATTTTTTATCGCAAACCCGCTAAAATGTGAGATAACTGATTTACAAGTTGTTTACGACTTTGAGCAAATGGCAACAGAACCCGGCTCAGAGGCGAAGGTAAGAGTACAAAGTTCAGACGTAGAGTTTTTTCCTTGGGGGGAAGAGCATGAGAATTTTTGGTGACGGTAAATCCAGCGCAGCAAAGGTGCACAGCATCGCTGTGATGCAGGACGTAAAAACTTACTGGGACGGTCTGCGCGACGGGCACCCCGTGCCCTATCGCAGCGACGTGGATCCACGACAGATTCAAAAAGTGCTTAAGCACGCGTTTATTTTGGAACGCATCGCACCGGGCATGGCGCGTCTACGGGTTTCCTGTAACACGCTTACCGATGTCATGGGCATGGACATGCGCGGTATGCCTATGTCAGCTCTGATCAATGAAGCGTCCCGTGACAGCTTTGGTCAGGCTCTGGAAAAGGTCTTTGCAGCTCCGGCCATTGGACGTTTGGAAATGAGCACCACACGAGGTTTCCGCCGCAACGGTCTAAACGCCGAAATGATGCTTCTGCCGCTGCGCTCTGACAGTGGCGAAGTGAACCGTATTCTGGGCGCGATCACTTTAGACGGTGACTTGGCTCGCGCGCCGCAACGCTTTGACCTGGAAGGCAGCTTCCTGCGCCGGATCGACATGCCAAGCGCCAGTTCTCTTTCTGAACCCGTGTCGGCGCCGCAGCTCCAGAAGATCGAAATCACCACACCGGTCGACATGCACCCGGGGCAAGCAAAAGCCAAAACTCCGGCCGCGACGCGCCTTATTCCTACTCAACACGCTCACCTTCGGGTGGTTGTGTCAGACGACTAGAAGAATTCTAGTTTTATAGAGAAGGCGGGGTCTATTGGTCATGGCACCCCGCCTTTTTTGTACTTGCAGATCAGCAAACAAAAGCCGCAGCACACACGTCTGCGGCTTTTAAATTCAATCAATGTCAGGCGAATCTAACTCAGGCATCTAGGTGCAGATACACCCGCCGGTTCTGTTTACCCTTCTTCTCGATCTTACCAATCCGCACTAGACCGATCTCTCCCGTGCTGGCCACATGTGTGCCGCCACAGGGTTGTAAGTCCACCTGCTCTGTATCGGTGCCAATCCGGACCAAGCGAACCTTCCCAGCTCCTTTTGGAGGGGCCACGGACATAGTTTTCACCAGCCCCGGATTAGCTTCCAATTCCGCTTCGGTTATCCAGTCTTCAGTCACGACCAGATTCCGATCAATCAAGGCGTTCAGCGCGTCACTTAACGCCTGCTTGTCCTCTGGCGCCTCCGGCATATCAAAATCCAATCGCCCCTTTTCAGCACCAATGGACCCGCCTGTAACCGGCAAGGGAACCACCACAGACAGCAAATGCAACGCGGTATGAACCCGCATATGCCGATGGCGCCGCCCCCAATCGAGTATTTGTTTCACATCAGTGCCAATCGGCGGCAGCTCTTCCGGTGCAGAGGGAACGAGCGCAATTTCACCGTCCAGTGTCTTCACAGTGATGGCAATTTCAGTGGTATGTCCATCCCACTCGAGCGCACCGCTATCTCCCGGCTGTCCACCGCTGGTGGCATAGAACAAGGGCGCATCCAACAAAATTCCGCCTTCCGGCGTGTGCCCAATCACAACGCCGATTGCTTCTTTTTGATAGGCGTCTTCCAAAAACAACAATTTGCTCATCGGCCGTCTCCGTCCCCATCTCCGTCAGCGCTATCCATATCATCCGAGTCCGGCGGTGTGGGTGTTGTGTTCGCAGGAGTTGCGCTTGACGACACAGGCGTTGCAGGCGTATTTGCGGCCGGTGCCTCCCCCCGCAAAGCTTCAGGATTACGTAGCCACAAGTCGCGCTGCGCAAAGGGAATTTCGATCCCTTCTTCAACAAACCTTCGCGCGATCTCATGGTTCAGATCGCTCTTCACCGTCAGCATCCAGTTCACGTCACGCAATATCGCCCGGACCTCAAAGTCCAGCGAGTCCGCTCCAAACCCCTGAAAAACCACAGCCGGTGCCGGATTGGCCAGCACCATCGGATGCGCCTCCGCAATCTCGCGCAAGATGCCCTCAACCCAGCGTGTATCTGTGCCGTAAGCCACACCTACAGGAACAATGACCCGCCCCACCGTGTTGCCACGGGTGTAGTTTGTCACTGTACGGGAAATCAGATCACTGTTTGGGATCACCACGTCCGTTCGATCAAAGGTTTCAATCCTGGTCGACCGCACTGAAATATCGCGCACATAGCCCATCTGGCCGTTTACATCGATCCAGTCACCTTCACTCACCGGGCGCTCAATCAACAGGATGATGCCACTAACAAAGTTGGACACAATGTTTTGCAGACCAAAACCGATACCTACCGACAAGGCACCGGCAAAGAGGGCGATGTTGCCAAGGTTGATGCCTGCCACCGTCAGCGCAATGAGGGCCGCAAGGAAAATCCCCACATACCCGGCACCAGAGACCACGGCCGTCTGCCCCCCTGCATCCAGCTGGGTCTTCGGCAAAATGTTGTCGCGCAGAAAACTCTGCGACAGCCGCGTGACCGCATGACCAAAGGCATACACAACTATCAACAGAAGGATGTTTTCCGGTGACAGGATCAGATCACCAAACTGAAGCCCGTCCGACATATTGCGCCAAATTTGCTGCAAGTCGGACACCTGTGCGCCCCAGCACATAAGGAACACAGGAAGCGACAAGATCACAATGCCAATGCCGGCCAATACAGCGGCAAGTGGACTTTCGTCATCATCGCGGCCATTCATTGCTGAGAATATCTTTTGAATGACTCTCTGCGCAACCAGCAGGAAAGCCACCAAAAACACGGTGCGCGTACTGGAAAACACCAAATAGCTTGCACCTCGAGTCAGCCCAATGGTGGCCAAAACGCCCCCAATCAGAGACACCAAAACCGTATAACGCCCCAACAATGAGATCAGTTGTCCGATTGCCGTTAGCGGCCCATCATCTTCGGCTCTCATCGACCCCGCATGGCGGGACACCAAGCGCCCCAAAAGACCGAGGAAATACGCAGCAACAACCGTCGTAAGGAAAAATAAAACTGACTCAGTGCCGCGCGTCCAACTCTCATAGCGTGCCAGTTCAACAAACAAGGAACTGAACGCCAACGTAGCGCCCAGTACCGTGCTGGCGCGTCGCCCCTTGCGTTTTTCTGCCTCAGACAGGCTGACAAGCAGTAGGGGCCTCTCGTTGCGGGA
>Ga0189290_100282_pt1 | contig 14725 bp, 14 predicted proteins | sample UW140minimetaG_FD_130318 | JGI IMG/M metagenome (GOLD analysis project Ga0189290, IMG submission 130318) | Marine microbial communities from the Costa Rica Dome - UW140 mini metaG | ecosystem: Environmental > Aquatic > Marine > Oceanic > Photic zone | place: Costa Rica: the Eastern Pacific...
AATCCCATGTCGATCACTCCAAATCTCCCCAACCAAAAACGTCGGGGCAGTGTGTTCACATGGGTCAATTCTCAGTGACAATTTATGAGTATACCGGGTCAGTTCTCAGTGACAATCAACAGCGATGATCTCATGCAAGCGCAAAAGGCGCTTAGTAGGGGATGTGTGTTCTGTTTGCATTGGACTTCTCCAGTCTGTTTCAGATGGAGATGGCCTAATGAGGTTTTATGCGGACAAACCTGAATTCAGGTTTTCTGGACCGGAATTCAGGTGAATTTGCAGCCTAAGACCGACGCCTAAACAGTTCGTCTTTCTCGCCCTGATCAAGTTCATTCAGGGCTTGGGTAAGGAACTTCCTAACAGTGGCCTCGTCAATGGCGATACCTCTACTTCTTGCAGCCGAGGAAATGCGCCCAGCAGCCCCTCTGTCGGGACTGTGATCAAACTTCTCCACAGCCACGGCCAACAATATCTTCTTAAGCGAGTTTAACTCTTTGGTCCCTGCGGCCTTAGACCGTTCAGCGGGCGGCTCAACCTGTTGCAGACCGCTAACTGCTTGAACCAGTTGCGCTGGCATCTCAATTCCGGCGAGTGACAGCAATTCCAAAGCCTTGTGCGGCGCTGGGCGCCTGGATTGCTCCGTTCCATCATAGAACACATCGAGCGCGCCTTGAACGTCTCTCACGAGATCTTGCTGCTTGGCGCTAAGCTCCGGAACCGCTTTCGCGCGCCGAACTTTCAAGGGGTCATAGTCCAACGCCAACCAACACATGTCCTCGATGCTCCAGCCTGGTGCCCTTGCCCAGAGCTGCATGTTTATCGCGAACTCACCGTTCGTCTCAGCCTTCATTCAAATTCTCCATTGCAACCAGTTGCAACTGGTCAAGTTCATCAGCCCACCACTGCGACATCTCAACTCGCTCCCCCCAAAATGCCGCCCGGTTATAGGCACGTCTTACTTCGTTTCCATCGACATGTGCCAAGGCCCGCTCAATCGCGTCGGGGTTCCACTTACCGCTTTCATTTGCAAGCGTTGAGAAGGTCGCCCGAAAGCCGTGCGCGGTCATTTCTTCTTTTCCGTAGCCCATACCCCTCAGCGCCTTATTGAAAGTATTTTCACTAAGCGGATCAATGGCTCTCCGTTGGGACGGTAAAACCATCCCGTCGGGATGAGACACCTGCTCCAGCTCCCTTAGAACCTTTACAGCTTGCCGAGACAGCGGCACAACATGTGCCTGACGCATCTTCATCCTTTCCGCCGGTATGGCCCATTGGGAAGCTTCGAAATCGAATTCCCCCCACTTCGCGAACCTAAGCTCTCCAGGGCGGACATGAAGCAAAGCCAGCAATTTCAAACCAAGCGCCACCACGCGATAGCCCGAATATGTATCAATGGATAACAACAGCTCACCCAGCCGGACCGGGTTTGTTATCGCGGAACGCGATCTAGTTCGCTTCTGGATGAGGGCTCCCTTAAGTGCTAAAGTCGGATCATTTTCGGTCAGGCCGCATGCGATGGCATATCTGAAAATTTCCCCGATCGTCGTCCTCAACCGACTTGCGGTCTCTAGGTTTCCGGCTCGCTCCGGCTTCTTCAGCACAGCCAACACGTCGCTCGACGTGATGTCCATTATCGACAACTTACCCAGGTCTTTGTTGGCCATTTCGATCAACCAAGCCTTTTTCTTTATCGTCTGTTCAGAACGGCCTTCAGCGCGGTTTTTTTCCAGAAGCTCCGCTGCGAGAATATCAAAGCGACCACGATGAGCGCGTTCTGATGCCATTTTCCGCTCTTTTTTCACTGCCATGGGATCAATCCCGTCGATCAAAAACCTCCTGTCACGATCTCGCTTTTCCCGCGCTTCCTTCAGAGATATCAACGGGTACGGCCCGTAGGACATTAGTTTTTGCTTACCCAGAAAACGATAGTGAAGGTGCCAATGCTTCGATCCGTTCGGTTTTACCAAAATGTAAAGGCCATGCGCATCTGATCTCTTGTACGCCTTGTTGGAAGGCTGCATGTTTTTCAGAGCTATATCGGTCAAAGGCATGATCAAATCCGCGTTTTTAATACCACCTATTATACCAACAGTTTGATCGGATGAAAGCGGACAAACGCGGAACACAACGGATCAGAAATATTAAATATGCCTGAACAATCAGACACTTCACACGAACCTGGACATTCTTGGATGTTTGTATGGTGCCCGGGGGCGGAATCGAACCACCGACACGAGGATTTTCAATCCACTGCTCTACCCCTGAGCTACCCGGGCACGGGAAGGCGTCTCGCCTTGGGTGCAGGCCTTCTATGTCAGCTAATCGGGGCTGTCCAGAGGAAAAAGACAAAAAATCAGTGCAACCGCGAAGTTTGTTTTTCCATCTCTTCGAGGGCCTCAATAGCCTCCTCAGGATCCTGCGAAGGCACCGCATAATCGCCACCAAACCACTTGCCCAGATCAATGTCCGCACAGCGCTTGGAACAGAATGGGCGGTAGGTCTGCACAGTGTCTTTTTTACAGATCGGACAGCTCATTTAAGCACCTCCGACAACGCCACGCGGGCATTTTTACGCTGCAATTCATAGTGCCCCAACGGCGTCCAACCCACCAGCGTGGTGTCGATAGTGTCGCGCTTAAACGCCGCCCGCAGCGTGCTCTCAAAGCCGCGGCGGTCTTTCTTAGGCATCGGTGCAAGGTCGAGCACAATCTGTCCCCCAAGACCCCGCACGCGCAGCGCCCGTGGCAGCGCTTTGGCCACCGCAAAATTGGCTTTGGTGCCGGCAGCGGGTGAGGTGTCTTTGCCGGTGTTCACATCCACCGCCACAAGCGCGCGGGTGGGCTCGACATACATGTCGGCACCGCCGCCTAATGGCACTCGTGCGCCTTGCGCCTCTTCCAGCGCGTCCAGAACACCGTGTGTGTCAAAGCTGCCCTCCTCGGTCACCACCTCGGCAGGCTCAGACCAATCGCGCCAGGCCGATACGTGTGGTCCATCCCCATCAATCAGCTTCTCGGCCGGGCCTTCTGCATCGGCCATCACCTGCTCTGCCAGATCCAACATGGCCGCGATGTCTTCTGCCACATCGGCATCCTCGGCGTCAGCACAGGCGGATCGCAGAATGATGCCCGCTTGCGACGTTTCCGCAACCTCATGTGCTACGCCCAGAAGCGCATCGCGACGGTCGTCATCACGGATGGAACGGCTGACGTTCACGCCGGGGGCACCGGGGGTGACAATCGCATAACGGCTCTTGAACAAAACCTTATGGGTCACCGGAATCGCCTTGCCCGGCTCCGCCAGCCCGGTCACCTGCACCAAGAGCACATCGCCCGGCGCTAGTCCTTTGACTTGCCGCAGAAACGCCATTCCGTCGGGGGTTTTAAGGAACATGCCCCCCTGCCCCTTCATCGGCCGGTCTGTCACCGCGCGGTAGATCGTACCGGGACGTGGCGCATCGTTGTTGTCAATCAGCAGGTCATCGAGCTGCCCATCCACCATCAATGCTGCGGCTTCGCGCCCATCAATGTGGTCCAAAATGATCTGATGTCCCTTCATGTGCGCTCCTTATAAAGTGGGTAGCCGGCGGCTTGAAGCAGGCCAGCGGTTTCGGCAACGGGCAGGCCAACAATGCCAGTGAACGAACCGGAAATCCATGGAATGAAGGCCCCAGCTGGGCCTTGAATAGCGTAACCGCCCGCCTTTCCTTGCCAATCATTGGTGGCGAGGTAGGCATCGAGCTCTTCGTCCGACAGGCGTTTCATTTTCACCGCGCTGACCACGTCGCGCTCAAACAGCTTGTCACCTTTACGCAAGGCAACGGCGGTGATCACGCGGTGGCGCCGGCCCGACAAAGCCCCCAAAAACTCCGCGGCCTCGGCAGCATCCTGTGGCTTGCCCATGATGCGACGGCCCAGCGCGACCGTGGTGTCCGCGCAGAGAACAACGTCCTCATGAGTGGCTTGCACCGCCAAAGCCTTTTCCCGCGCGATCCGCACACAATAGGGACGGGGCAATTCGTTTGTGTGAGGGTCTTCGTTGATATCAGGGGGACAGATGGCATCCGCGACCACCCCGATTTGAGCCAACAGTTCTTTGCGGCGCGGACTGCCCGAGCCAAGTATCAACCGCATCCCGGACCTCTTAAATGCGAAAAGGCGGCCCGTTTCGGGGCCGCGCATTGGCTTAATGTCAAACGCTTACTTGAAGCGGTAGTTGATCCGACCTTTGGTCAGATCGTAGGGGGTCATCTCGACTTGTACCTTGTCGCCTGCCAGAACACGGATGCGGTTCTTGCGCATCTTGCCTGCCGTATGTGCGATGATCTCATGGCCGTTTTCCAGCTCGACCCGAAACGTCGCATTCGGCAGGAGTTCCTTCACGACACCGGGAAATTCGAGCAGTTCTTCCTTCGCCATGGTCTCTCCTTTGATTAGCACCTGCAGCATTCTGCAGACGTGCGCCTAAATGAGGGCTTTTTCCCTTTTTTTCAAGGGCCAAAACCAAAAGAAGCCGAATTATCCGAAGATAGGCCGACAAATCCTCCCATTAGCCACCAGTTGGCTGGTGATCTGGCAGACGACTGAGCCAGCTGCCTGCTTGGGCTTCATACTTGCGCCAGCTATCGGCACTGCCCTTGTAAATCTTCCTACGCACCTGATCCTGAGAAGCAGTGCGCACCACATTGGCACTGTCCTGTGGCGCCAGACATGCGCCCTCCCAATCCAGCCCAAGAGATTGAATTAGAGAGGGAATTTCTGAACTCGGATCATCTACCAGCGCCTCATAATCCACATCAATAATACGACTGGGGAAGCGCTTGTGCCAAAATGCCATGAGGTCCTGATACATCTCGAAATAACGGAGCAGACTTTCCACATCAGCAGTGAATCCTAGGCCTTCGACAGAAAAGAAATGACGGAAGTTCGACCAACAACACGCCTTTGGATCTCTGTACACATGCACGATTCGCGCGTGTGGCATGGCCGTGGCAATGTGCCCAATCAGAAGGAAATTCAGCGGCATTTTATCCGTGATGAACGCCCCACCGCCAGTTTGCGTCAAACGTGCCAAATAGCTTTGCTTCAAATGCGCCGCTTGCGCTTCATCCAGCGGATTACCCAAGAGGCCGCGCTGCGCCACCAACTTTCCTAGATAATCCAACTCACCTTTCTGCAAGACCTGCGAATGGCGACCGATGATGGTCTCTACCAACGATGATCCAGCGCGCGGCATGCCAAGAACAAAAATCGGCTCAGTGCTCCCGTCGCCTTTGCTATCTTCAGAACCTCGAGACGACGCAAATTGCCGTTTTACCTGATCAAACACGCGCTCTTGAGCCCGAATATCAAACCCCGACTCTTTGAACTGCAATGCGCTTGCCTCCAGGAGGCTGTCATAGGCTTCCGCATACTGCCCGCGCTCCTCCAATGCAGACACTTTTGCAAAGCCAAGTTTGACTGCATCACTAGCAGAAGGATTCCGCTTTAACTGGGCGGCAGCGCGCTCCTCAAAATCAACAATCTGCGAGGTTTTTTGACGGTTGGCAAAGTTGCAATACGCAGTGCTGTAAGATGGTGCGACATCCATCACCCGCTGCCAGTACGCCAACGCTTCCTCCTTATGCCCAACGGCATTCAGTACCGAAGCATAGTTGTTCAGCAATGCCGGGCAATCCGGCCAGCGCGACAGGCCGTGCACCAGAAGTTCCAGCGCATTCTCAAGCTGACCTAAAGCATACATTAGCTTTACAGACCGCAGCAGCGGCCCCACCTCGTCCGGTGCGAGCTGGCAGGCAATGCCATAACACTCCAGCGCCATTACCTGCTGTCCGGACACTTCAAAAGCTTGCCCTAGATCCTCAGCATAAGATGGCTGATCTGCACCATGTTTGAGCGCGTCCCCCAAAAGCACAATCGCGCTCTCGATCTCCCCCATGGCCAACAAGGCCCGACCAAGACCATTCAGCGCAGCGGCATGTGTTGGTGATGTTTTTAGATAGGCAACAAACAACGGGATCGCCAAAGAGGGGCGCCCAACTTTCGTAAGTCCCAAAGGCAATTCAATCGGGACTTCTTCACTCTGTGCCAGTTGCGCCGCCTTTGTGAGGTAAGCCTCCGCGGTACCGCCCTCACCCAACTGCTGTGCCGAAAATCCTGCCAGCGCGTGCAATCCAACATGATCCGGTTGCGTCTTAATCGCCTTTTGCGCCCGAAACATTACCTTGCGAAATTCGCCTTTGTCATAAAGCGATTGGATCACCCCAACATCGAAGGTTTTGCTTTTTGAAACACCTGACAGCTTCTGCCGCATATTGAGTCCTTTGCTGAAATCACCGCAAGACTCTCAAAACATGGCAAACAAATGGTTATCAGCAGCCAAATACGGACAGAAGCCTACCCTACCCCCACCGCTCTCGCAGATAAGACACGATTTCATCACGCGCGGTACGATAGGCCGCCAACTTGGCTTCGCGCCCATCTCCGGATTGCGCCCCACTTGGATCCGACACAGGCCAGAACTCCAGCTCCAGGTGGTGAAACCGCGTTAAACCCTCCGCCTTGCCGCGGCTGGCAGGCGTCAGCGCCACCACCATATCAAAACTGGACAGCTCATCGCCATGTTTCTCCATCTCTTCAAAACTGCGGGTGCGGTGCCGATCAAGCTCTACGCCGATCTCAGAACATACCGTAATGGCAAAACCGTCGATTTCCAGATCGCTACGAATACCCGCAGATTGAACGTAGACGTCCTGACCGTAGAGCTTCTTCATGATGCCCTCCGCCATGGGCGAGCGCACTGCGTTCTGATCACAACAGAACAACACCGACTGAGGCAAAGGCTGCTTCTGATCTGCGTCCGACACCCGCGTCAGCCCCCGAAATGCAGAACGCAGATCAAGGTGAACAGGCGGCGCGCCGTATCGGTATCGATCTCCGCCTTGCCTTCAAGACGCTCCTGCAACACCCTTGCGCCTTCGTTGTGAATGCCGCGTCGCGCCATGTCGATGGTTTCGATCTGACTGGGCGGCAGATTCTTTACCGCATCAAAATAGCTCTCACAAATTGCCCAATAGTCTTTTACCACCTGGCGAAACGGCGACAGGCTTAAGTGGAACTCTGCGGCTTTGTCGCCAGCTTCGCCGGTCACATCAAACACCAGCCGCTTTTCACGAATCGACAGATCCACAGAAAACGGACCATCCGGGACCACCCGATCATCGCGCTTGGGCAGCGAAAAGCTGTTCTCCTCCAACAAATCAAAAATCGCCACCTTGCGCTCCTGATCAATCTCCGGCGTGGGAGGCGGCAGGTTGCGGTCATCAATTTGGATGTGACTGATCCGGGACATGGGAAGCTCTTGTCTTTTTGCGATGCAGCATGAGTAGCGCACCACCCCCCGCTTTGTCCATTGGTTGCATCTGTCGCAGCCATTGACAGACTGCCCCCCGCTGCGCAATCCAACCACCACACACACGAGAGGACTAACGATGTCACAGCCCCTACCCGTCTTTGACCTGACCGGCCAGAACGCCCTGATCACCGGCAGCACCGACGGGTTGGGCAAAGCGGCGGCTGAACTCCTCGCGCAAGCAGGCGCCCATGTCTGGATCAACGGGCGCAATGCAAATCGCTGCGAAACCGTGGCAGATGACTTACGCACCGCAGGCCTCTCTGCATCCGGCCTGCCATTTGATGTCGGCGACGACACCGCCGCCCAACAGGCTTTTGAGACACTCGCCGGCGCCGGTGGGCTCTCCATACTGGTCAATAACGTCGGCCAACGCGACCGCCGCACCCTGCCAGAGTTCACACGAGACGACCTGCAAACGCTTCTAAACGTCGATCTGATCTCTCCCTTCCGCCTCTCGCAACGCGCCGCTGAACAGATGCGCATCAAAAGCTACGGACGAATTGTGAACATCTCCTCCATCGCCGGCCTGATCGCGCAAGCTGGCGATGCGGCGTACACCTCGGCCAAGGCAGGCATCAACGGCATGACCAAAGCCATGGCCGCCGAACTTGGCAACGGTGGCATCAACGTCAACGCGGTGGCGCCCGGTTTTTTCAAAACCACCCCCAATGCTGCGGCAGCACAAGACCCGGTCCTTACGGAAAAACTCCAAAACGCCACGGCACTCAAACGTTGGGGCAACCCCGAAGAGCTCGCCCCCGCCATCCTCTTCCTCGCCAGCCCTGCCGCGAGCTATGTGACAGGACAAGTCTGGGCCGTGGATGGCGGCTATACCAGCCACTACTAACACCTATTGCGCATTCTCAGTCCCCAAATATCCTGGGGAGTCACAGCATGCTGTGACGGGGCAAAGCCCCTTACTTGTTCAACGCTTCCAAACGCGCACGCACACTTAGACCATGCGCCTCCAGACTTTCCGAAATTGCCAAAGCCTCGGCAGCCGGACCAATTGCCTTTAGTGCTTCCGGTGTCATTTTTGACAGCGTGGTGCGTTTGATAAAGTCCATCACAGACAGGCCAGAGCTGAACCGCGCAGAGCGCGCAGTCGGCAGCACGTGGTTTGGTCCACCTACGTAGTCGCCAATCGCTTCCGGCGTATACTGACCGAGGAAAATCGCACCCGCGTGGGTGATCATTTCACACAACGCATCTGGGTCCGCCACGCAAAGCTCCAAGTGCTCAGGCGCAATCCGATTGGACAAAGCCGCCGCCTGATCAAGGTCTGACACGGTAATCACCGCGCCAAAATCACGCCAGCTCGCCCCGGCAATCTCACGCCGCTCCAGCGTTTCCAGACGTTTGTCGACTGCGTCAGCAACCGCTTGACCGAAGGCAGCGTCATCGGTGATCAGGATCGACTGTGCGCTTTCGTCATGCTCCGCCTGGCTCAGCAGGTCGAGCGCAATCCAATCGGGATTGTTGTCCTTGTCCGCAATCACCAAAATCTCGCTTGGCCCGGCAATCATGTCGATGCCCACTTTGCCAAACACCCGCCGTTTGGCCGCAGCCACAAAGGCGTTGCCCGGACCGGTGATTTTATCCACTGGCGCAATGGTGTCGGTGCCATAGGCCAGCGCCGCCACCGCCTGCGCCCCACCAATGCGATAGACCTCGTCCACGCCGGAAAGCCGCGCCGCCAACAGCACCAGTGGGTTGGCCACGCCGTCCGGGGTTGGCACCACAATCGCCAAGCGCTCGACACCTGCCACCTTGGCCGGGATCGCGTTCATCAACACCGACGAGGGATAACTCGCCAACCCGCCCGGCACGTAAAGCCCGGCGGCCGACACCGGTGTCCAACGCCAGCCCAGCGTGGCGCCGCTTTCGTCGGTCCAGCTCTCATCACTTGGCATCTGCCGCGCGTGGTAGGCAGTCACCCGCTCTGCGGCCAATCCCAGTGCAGCACGATCTTCGTCCGTGACCTGTGCACAGTAACTGTCGATCTCTGCCTCAGAAAACCGCAGCGTCTCCGCTGTCAGCTCCAAGCGGTCAAACTTCGCCGTCAATTCAATGACCGCCGCGTCTCCGCGATGGCGCACGTCTGCGATGATGTCGGCCACCACGGCGTCCACATCCGGGCTGTCTTCACGTTTCGCCCCCAGAAGGGCGGTGAAGGCGGCTTCAAAATCAGCAGCTTGCGCATCAAGAAAAACGGGCATTTGGTCTCTCCGTAAAGGTCACGCCTTCTTAGACCGCGCCCCTTGGAGGCTCAAGCGTCAAGCTGTCTCAGCATCAGAACATCGTCGCGGGGTTCGCCATCCACAATCACAGATCGCGGGCGCAGACCAATTTTTTGAAAGCCACAGGCCTGATACAGCGTTTGCGCGCCGATGTTCTGAGCGTCGACGCAAAGCTCCAGCTGCAACACGCCCATTTGCAGCGCCGCATTCACTGCCGCTTCAAGCAAAGCTCGCGCAAAGCCACGCCGACGCGCGGACGCATGGACATACAATGGCCCGAGATCGGCCATGTGGCGCAAGCGCGATGGCCCACCACGCCTCAGCGCGACAAAACCCACCAGTGTTTCCGCTTCAAAGGCGCCAATAACCTCACCCGCCGAGAGCTTCGCAACCAAGGCGCTGTCTGTCGTGGCAACAGCTTCCGCTACAGTCAGCAGAAACGCCGACGGATCCGCGCTCAACCCATGCCACCACAGGCCACGATACGCGTCCAGATCATCCGGGGTCAGGACGCGGATCATTCTGGATGGTTTGGCGTCGACTTGGATGGTGCAATGTAAGGCCGCGTCACGTCTTTTAACGTTACTTCCAACGCTTCGACCTTCAAACGGATCGCACCGTCTCCGGCCAGCGTCAGGATTACCGCACCATCAGCGTCCTCCCCCACCTCAAAGGACACAGACAGCACAGACAGAATGGTATCCGCATCCCCTCGCTCTACGCCTTGGGACGCGACGGACACCACATTATCCACCACCAGAAGACTTTGCACCCGCTCCACCGAACGCTTGCGACGCTCGGCGGCGGTTTTATCTTCCCAGCGGAAACGATTCAGCAACACGGCAAAGCGGCGCTCTTTTGCCAGCCATTGCATCTCGGACGCGGGGAAAACCGCATCTTGTGCCAGCGTTGACACCACCTGCAAATCCTCCGCATCCAGCGCTCCGAGGTTTAGCGGATGATCACCGCCGTCTTCAAACCGTGCATCCTGCTGCGTCACTGCTCCTGTACCCTTTCAATGTGGGCACCTACACCGCCCAGTTTCTCTTCAATCCGCTCATAGCCGCGATCTAGGTGATAGACGCGACTCACAATGGTTTCGCCTTCCGCCGCCAAACCAGCCAGGATCAACGACACAGAGGCCCGTAAATCAGTCGCCATAACCCGCGCGCCTTTGAGCTTTTCCACACCATGCACCGTCGCGGTACCGCCGTGCACCTCGATATTGGCACCCATGCGAATAAGTTCTGGCGCATGCATAAAGCGGTTCTCAAAAATCTTCTCTTCCAGAACAGACGTGCCCTCGGCGGTACACATCATTGCCATGAACTGCGCTTGCAGATCGGTTGGGAAGCCTGGGAACGGCTCGGTGGTCACATCCACCGCTTTCACCCGGCCGTTCTTGCGTGCCACCTTGAGACCCTTGTCGGTCTCCTCCACGTCAATGCCCGCCTCATGAAGTTTGGCAACAAAGCTCTCGACCAGATCAAGACGCCCGCCCAGCAGCTCGACTTCGCCACCACAGAACGCCGGAGCCAACATGAAGGTGCCCAGCTCAATCCGGTCGGTGACAACAGGGTGGGTCGCCCCATGCAAGCGGTCCACACCCTGCACTGTGATCTCGGAGGTGCCGTCACCATCAATCTGCGCGCCCATGGAGCGCAGACAGGTGGCCAAATCGACAATCTCTGGCTCACGCGCTGCGTTTTTGATCACTGTGGTGCCTTTGGCCAAAGTGGCCGCCATCAGGATGTTCTCAGTGGCCCCTACAGAGGCAAAAGCCAGCTCAATCACCGCACCTTTAAGGCCGTTTGGCGCCTTGGCGTGCAGATATCCGTCTTTCAGCTCAATCTCTGCTCCGAGCTTTTCCAGACCAAAGATGTGCAAATCCATCGGACGCGCGCCGATCGCGCAGCCACCCGGCAAAGACACAACCGCATGCCCCAGACGCGCTAGCATCGGACCCAGCACCAGGTTAGACGCGCGCATTTTCCGCACGATATCATAGTCAGCAATGTGGTTGTTGACGTCATGGCTCGACATCGCCAGCACTTTACCGTCTTGCAAGCTGGTCACTTCTGCACCCAGAGAGCCCAGCAACTGACTCATGGTTTTGATGTCGCTCAGGCGTGGCGCATTGGTCAGCGTCAGTGGCTCTTCACTCAACAGCGTGGCCGGCATCAGCGTCAGACAGGCGTTTTTGGCACCCGCAATCGGGATCTGCCCCTTTAGCGACCCGTTGCCGCGTACAATTATCGAATCCATTTAATCCTGCCCTTCAGTCTTCACTGCCTCATTTGAGTCGGACGCGTCGCTTTGCGCGCGCGCTTTGGCCTGCGCTTTCCGGCGCCCCATATTGGCTTTTAACGCTGCCTTAAGCCGATCTTCGCGGCTGATGGCAGTTTTTTTGGCTTTATTTACAGGGGTCGTTTTGCGTTCCATGCAGTTTCTTTACATGAGCTGCAAAAAAGGGTCCAGATTGCGCTTGCACATGTCGAAGTTTGGTCCTAAACACCGCGCCACGGTAATGCTGTGGTAGCTCAGTGGTAGAGCGCACCCTTGGTAAGGGTGAGGTCGGGAGTTCAATCCTCCCTCACAGCACCATCAAAAAATCTCCAAAATAAAATTAGTCTGCAGAGCTAAAAAACTTTGGCCGAGTTACAGCGATTCGTGTCGTTTTGACCTGAACCCTTTGTGCCTCCGAGATGCTGGCGCGCCATAAACTCACGCTCAAGAGCATGTAGATTCGCACACAGCCAGAATCAGCACTGTCTCCCCCACAAATTTTCAATTTCCGTAGAATTCGCCAGCGCGATTCGAAGCGTACCGTTTGCGATCAGCGGTCAATGAACCCAAAAATCAACGCTTGTCGCCAAACTGAGGACAATACTCTCCCCCTGAATGTGGCACCTAGACCACAACACATTCCCCTAGGTTAACCCTGCCATTGGTTCACATCTGGAAACGACAACACCGCCGCTGAGATGCCACCGAGGAAAGCCAAAGCAAAAAGGGCATAATTAAGACGACGTTTGGCAAGAAAGCACCACACTCTACGCCCCAATTGCGCCCAAATTCGGAAACAATAGCCACCGGACCCCAACAGGCATTAACCAAAACTTAAGACCTAAAAGAGTCTCATTTGCGCTGCTTTTCGTCAAATTTTGCAGGTTTTTGTTTCTTCCTCGCCTCGATTGCATCATATTTGAGGCAAGTCCAACTGGGGGACGAGTTCTGGCTTGGGGCAGCCAAACGATACGTAAAAGGGCATCTAGCGATGTCGCGCAACTCACGCCAAACGGCGCAGAGGTACCTCTTCTGTTAGGTGCTAGCTGCCCTCTGGCGAAAAGCCCGTCGTGCGCGGTGGAAAAGAGGGTACCATGGCTGATCCAAACGGTCCGGGAATTGTAGACGGAACGCAATCTGACGACGATATGTCCGTAGGCTTCGTTGATTCGGACGGCGATTCAATTGACAACAGCGGTAACGTCATCAGTGCCCAAGACGGCAACGATGACATTGTTGCTGGCGCAGGTAACGACACAATCTTCGCAGGCAACGGCGATGATACCGTTCACGCGGGCGCCGGTGATGACGAAGTCTTTGGCGACGAAGTCGGCACACAAGACGGCACCGACGAACCCGGTGACGACGTGCTTGCTGGCGAGGGTGGCAGCGACACCATCGATGGCATGGACGGCAACGACACCATCTATGGCGGCTACGAGCCTGGCTCGACGCCCACACCAACACCTGGCGGCATCCAAAGCTTTAATTGGAGCGAGGTTGGCACGCCATCCGATGGCGATCCGCTGACGGCGCCATTCGTGCAAGACACTGGATCCGTTCAGGTAACTTACACGTCCACCTCGGACGCCAGCAGCTCCAACACCTTCGAAACCGATACTCAGGTTATTGATGGCATCGATACCGGTGACGAGTCCGGCGATGCGAACAGCGCAGTGCGTGCCACAACAGGCAGCGGCGAAAATGCCACGGCTTCTCAAACGCTCGCCTTCTCTGAACCTGTTGAAAACGTTCAGTTCCGCATCAACGACATCGACGAAAATTCTGTTGTCAAAGTTTTGGCTTATGACGCGCAGGGCAACCTGGTTGAAGTCAACTTTACAGCTGAAGATCTAACCAACCTGCATCTGGTGGATATTGACGGACTGCCTGGCAGCGAAGCTGCGATTTCTGACGGCACCAATCCGGGCGATTCCACAACCGCAACGAACTCGGTTCTGGTCAGCATTCCAGGCCCTGTTTCCGACCTGGAAATTCGCCTGGTAAACCTCGGTGAAGAACCGGCAGACGTGACCGTTTCCGACGTTTTCTTCGAAGGCGGCGAAGGCGTGATCGAAGAAGACGGCGACGATGTTCTCACCGGCGGCGCAGGTGAAGATCTGATCTATGGACAGGATGGCGACGATCTCCTGACCGGCGGAGAAGGCATGGACACTGTGATGGGTGGCGACGATGCCGACAGCATCCAAGGCGCGACCCACCTTGATTTTGTCTATGGTGGAGAAGGCGGTGATGATGATGACACGCTCGACCTTCGGGGTCTGGGTCCGATTTCAATCGTCTACACCGATCCCGAAAGCGAAGAAGGTGTTGTCGTTATTCGGGATACTGGCGAAGCAATTGCCTTCACCGAGGTCGAAAACATCCTATTTGATGAGCAAGTTGCGCCAGACGGCATCGTACAGGGCACCTCGGACGGCGATGTGATCGACATCAACTACGACGGCGACCCGAATGGCGATTTTGTCGACAACGACGACGCCATCCTGCCAGGCCAAGAAGGCAACGACGACATTATTATCGCTGGCGAAGGCGATGACACAGTCATTGCCGCCCTGGATGACGACCTCGTTTTTGCCGGTGACGGCGACGACATTGTCGACAGTAGCTTTGGCTCAGACACCCTTTTTGGCCAAGATGGTGACGACTACCTCGACGGTCGGGAAGATGACGACTACCTGCGTGGCGGCGACGGCAACGACACCATTTTCGGTGGCGATGGAAATGACCTCGCTGGTGGCGACGATGGCGACGACTTCATAGCA
>Ga0189290_100283_pt1 | contig 14560 bp, 12 predicted proteins | sample UW140minimetaG_FD_130318 | JGI IMG/M metagenome (GOLD analysis project Ga0189290, IMG submission 130318) | Marine microbial communities from the Costa Rica Dome - UW140 mini metaG | ecosystem: Environmental > Aquatic > Marine > Oceanic > Photic zone | place: Costa Rica: the Eastern Pacific...
GATCCAGTCCACACGCTGCCCATGCTCCCGCCAAAACCCCTCAGGATCAGACACAGAGGCCGCGTACATTGCTTCGTATTTGGCAGCCGTGATGATGGCGTTTTCTGCCAGCTCTTTGGATGGCAACGGGCTGGCGGATACATTGGTGTCCAACGACATGAAGGCTCCTCCCTCGGTCAAAAACTTTAAAAACTCCTCACTCAAGCCAATCGGCTCAAGACCCCGAGGCCAGAATAGGGATTTGTGAAAACAAGGAAACAAAGCACGGAAATAAAACAAAAAATCTGTAAATATTTTTCCGTCTCGGCGCGCGCATTTGTAAATAATTTTCTTACGCGGGAGAGAAAACCCATATTCTTAAGGACTTGGAAAACATAGGTTAACTTATTGAGATACGGCAAAACCGTGCAACCACAGGCGTGCGAGCGCTAACATCACCATTCCCGAAGGTGTGACATTTCGTACCGGTCGAAATTCGCAGAAACAGACCGTGCGCTAACAGCGCCGACTCGCGATCACGCAGACTGGCTTTAAAACACCAATCGCGTGCGCAGCCCCAGCACGGTCACGGTGCCCAGCCCCGGATTGTCCAATGGACTGTCGATCACCTGGATCGAAGGGGTAATCTGCAGGCCGGACGACAACGAAAAGCGATAAAATAACTCCGCCGTAGACTGCGTCTGCGAGGAGGTTGCGCTTTCCGCCCAGTTCAGGCCTAGACCCGCTGCATCGGTATTGCGTCCGTAATAGGCTAAGCCGGTGGACAGGGAGCGTTTATACAATCCCGTGCCTTTATCGGCCACGCCTGCCCTCAAAAACGGCAACCACTTGTTGTCGACAAACCAAGCTGCGGAAAAGCTCGCGCCGTAATCCTCAGACCGGTTCTTGCTGGCGTCTGCATCGATATGCCAAAGCGTCAAATGGACATTGTCGGAATAGATCCGGTCCCGCGCGCTGGTGACACCCAATTCCAGGCTTTTGAACAGCTTGCCGTGGTCAAACACATCAAAACTCGGATCAGACGGGTCCGCATTGGCGTCGGCTACGCTGCCCACCGCGTAAACCGTCTCTCCAAGCCACACACCGCCAGCCAAGCCCAATCCGGGGTTTGGCGCGTTGATTGTTGGATTGGTGTTAAACGACAGGTTCTGGAAAGCCGAATAGGGGCTCACTGCGCCGTAGATATCCAGAAAATCCGTCACGTCGATTTGACCAGCCTGAAAACTCCAGCCACCTTCGGGCGCGCGCTGCGTCCAGAAGAGATTGGTCAAAAGCGTGCCACTGTCGTTAAACGCCGTACCCGGCATAAACGTCGCCCCAGCCGCAAAGCCGAGGTTCTGCGGCGCCACATTTGTATAGGCATGCCGATGCTCCAGCTTGAACGTCAGGCTGCCATTCTCGGTTGCCGCCCAATTGCCGTAAAACCGGAACATGCCCCCGGCAGCACTGTCTTCAGCTGCGTCCAAATCACTCCACTGGCCCAGCGCGAGATAGTCAAAGTTGAACTTGAAGCCATTCTCGGCCAGCCCATCTTTCCAGGCAAACCAACCGGGCGCCGCACTGCGCGGAAATTTGGAGCGCAACTGCGGATCGGTCAAACCGTCGCCTGGCTCCAACTCAGCCGCAACCGAAGACGGGCCAGACAATCCGCGCTCTTGCGCCGACAGGACGCCCGCAGTCGAGAGCGCCATTGCAGTGATCAAACAGACTGTCTTGAAGGTCACGCCCCAACTCCATCAGAAAGAAACATGCGCCCACCTTGTCGCAGCGGGCGCAAAATCTCAATTAGTCCAGTGTATTCTTATAGATCACACCGTCTTTCATAATGATACGCAGGGTTTCCGGGCTCGCTGGCCGCGGGTCCGCGCCGAACCACTTATCGCCAGTGCCAACCACGGAAAAATCCTCCAATGGATTGCCATCCATCAACAAAATATCCGCATAAGCACCCTCTTCGATCACCCCAAGTTTGCCATCGGTGTAAGGATTGGTGAAGTCCCCGGACAAGCCAACAAGCTCGCCTCCAACAGAGGTCAATGTGACCATTGAGGTATAAGGACCAAAGAAATCATTGTTCAGTTTTTTCTCGTAGGCAATTTGAATGTTGCAAGCTTCAACGGACCCAACGCAGTCAGTCTGAAAAGCACGCTTAACGGGACATTCCTTCATGTTTGGAATATAGTCGGCAAACGTGGCTGAGGCAGATTTTGCTTTCGCCAAACTGCTAGGCACATTGGCAACGGCAGGAATGCTAAGCAGCCCAGGATCAAATGCTGTGAGGTTAGTCGTGATGAAGGCTCCCTTGACGTTCATCACTTCCGCGATTTCGCAATCAAAAGAGAAACCGTGTTCGATCGACATCACACCAGCTTCCAATGCCCCCAAAATCGCCTCTTTGCGATACGAGTGCGCCATCACATAACTTCCGTACTCGCTAGCGACTTGCACAGCTGCTTCAATCTCTTCCGGTGAACCAGCCAGCAACTGCCAAGGGTCAAAGGCGGAGACAACACCACCTGACTGCATGTATTTCAACTGAGTGGCTCCCATGCGGAAATTGTTGCGGCCAAATTTTTGCACATCGCCTACGTTGTCCGCCTCTTGTGCCATGTTCAGGCGGCTAAGATTTGTTGAACCTCCTGGAGGGGCTGTGAAGTTGGCAAAATCCGCGTGCCCGCCGCGTGTAGCCGATAAAGGCCGTAGATGGATAATAGCGCGGCCCAATAATCTGCCCACTATCAATTGCACGTCGTAGCCCACCGTTGCCGCCACCTGCGTCACGCACAGTGGTGAACCCTTGCATGAGATACATCTCCGCCATGCGCGTTCCTTGAATAGCAAAATCTTCCCAAGTGGTGTTTGCTTCCATCGCCGGTAGACTTGGTCCCATCAGCATCAAGTGCGCGTGGGCCTCAACAAATCCCGGCGTCAACGTTCGCCCACCGCCATCAATCACCGTGGCATCGGGAGCGTCAATCGCCTCCGTGCTCACGGCTTTGATCAGGTTGCCCTCAACCAACACAGAAGCGTTTTCAATCCGCACTTCGTTCATACCATCAAACACATGCACGTTTTTAAAAAGTGTTTGCGGTGCAGCCTCTTGGGCGGCCAAAGAAGAGGCAAACAAACCGACAACCGCAGATACAAGCCCTGAGACGATTCGATTAGACATAATGGCGCTCCCTATAGAATATCCTTCAATGCTACCTGAGCGTGTTGTGCAGTTCCGGCCAGTTTCGATAAAACTTTTTGTCATCTGGCAAAAAAATGGCCGACAACCGCATCAAAACTGGCCTAAAAGCTACTATGTAACACTCAGGACTTACGCCCATGCCCACAAAACATGACGGCTTTGTCAAAGCCCGGCTTCTGCGGCCCTTTGTCGACCTTGCCAGGGCGCGTGGAGCCAATGTCGAAGCCGCCCTAAAGACTTTTGGCCTGATTTCTGAAGATCTGCGGGACCCCGAAAAAGCAGTACATGCCGAAATAATCTACGGCCTCACAAACAACCTCGCCGAAAAGGCAAAAGACCCGCACCTCGGCTACCACGTGGCCGATAGTTTCGACCTAAAAGCCTGGCTGCCCACACAAGACGCTTTCGAAAATGCCCGTACCATTGGCGACTATTACACGCGATTTTTGCTAGGCGTTCCGCAACAAGCCAGTTCCGTACGCCACACCCTGAAGGTCGACGCGCTTCAAGCCACCTACACCGTCGATCGCACGGTTCAAACCCACCAAGCCCCATTTCAAGTTGAAGGCTTTGGCATGGGTCTGCACATCCGCACCCTGCAATACTTGGCGCAATCCCACTGGTCAGCCAAACGCGTCATGTTGGCGACAGCCTTTCCCGAGGCCTTGCCAAAAACCCCCATCGGTGTTTGCGTGAAACACGCCGCAATTTCCGGGTTGGCCATATCCTTCCCCAGCGCCTGGCTCACCTTGCCTGTACGCCCGCAAGATACGCGACCCAACGATGCGCCAGCGTCTCACGGGACACGGACCTCTCTATTATCAGCGCCCTACGCACAGCAGCGTGCCCTACTCTGTCGGATCGCTCACAGACCGTTGCTGACCACGCAAATGCGCTCGGCATCTCACCAGCTCGCCTCACGTCTTCCCTAAAATTGCAGGACACCACACTGGCGCGCGAAATCAAACGTTTGCGCATCGATGTCGCCAAGGAGATGTTTACAGACCCCAAACAAAGCGTGGCCAGCGTGGCACAGGCGCTTGGCTACACCGACCAATCGCACTTTTCGCGGTTCTTCCGCTCCCAAACCGGCCTCTCACCGCGTGAATACCGCCGCGCGCTTTTGCCAGAATGACGCAAACCGCAGTTCTTCGCCCACATCCGGTTGCAATTGGCGATCAAATCGTTTCTGGATTTGACCCCGACGCGCCACTCAGGCAATTAGACAGAAATCATTTTCCGCTGCGGGCGATTTGGCCCTGCACGACCACAGAAGACAGAAAGACACAATGGAACAGTCTATCCCTCTGACACATCTCCCCAACAACACGCTCTATGGTGAGGGAGACGTGTTTGTCCTCTTTGGTGAGCTGTTTGGACGCGGCTACGCCACAGGCCTGATCGACGCCGCCAAAGCGGCCAGAATGACCATTGTTGGCATCACCGTGGGCCGCCGCGAAGACGACGGCACCCTGCGCGCCCTCACGGACGAGGAATTGAGCCAAGCCGAAGACAACCTTGGCGGCAAGATCATCAACATTCCGCTGATGGCCGGCTTTGACATGGACGCGCCGAAAGGTGGTGACACCCCAACCGACATGCTCAAAGAGATGACGCTGGACAACTGGCAAGAGTTCAAACTCGACTGGGACAAGGTTGATGCCTGCCGCGAGACTGGCACGGCCCGCTTCACCGGCGCGCTGAAAGAGGTCATGGGCGCCCTTGCTGATCACATTCCTGCTGGCAAAAACGTACACTTTGCCCACACCATGGCGGGCGGCATTCCTCGTGCCAAGGCCTTCCTCGCCATTGCCAATCGCATCTACAAAGGCCGCGGCGCGCGCCACATGTCTTCCCAGTCCCTGCTCGACGCCGACCTTGGCAAGCTGATCCTGCAGAACTTTGACGAGGTCACCGCCAACAGCTTTGGCCACTTGCTTGAGCACAGCGCCGAACTGCGCAGCAAGATCGAAGCAGACGGCGGCCAGGTGCGCTATTCTGCCTACGGTTACCACGGCACCCGCGTGCTGATCGGTGGCGAGTACCGCTGGCAGACCTACACCAGCTACACCCAAGGCTTCGCCAAAATGAACCTGGAGCAGTTTGCGCAAAAAGCTTGGGACAATGGCGTGAAAGCCACCGTCTTCAACTGCCCGGAAATCCGCACCAACTCGTCTGACGTCTTTGCTGGCATTGAGCTGTCCTTGTTGCCCCTGCTGGAAGCGCTGCGCCACGAAGGTGGTGGGGCATGGGTCGATGCACTTTGGGCGGAATGCCAGGGCCTGCTGAAAGACGATGTTTCCCTCGAAAGCGTGCTGAAGACCGTACAGGACTACCAGCAAAGCGAAGCGATGCAGCCGTTCTACAACTTCACCGCATGGCCGATGAACAACTCCGCCGATCAGGTCGACATGACCGTCGGCACCTCCCAGGACATCGTGGCCCTGCACAGCAACCGTAAGGAGCTGGTCAGTGACGTGCTCAGCCTGCACGTGGTGAACGCCACCGGTGCGCTGATCTTTGGGGCCGCAGGCAACCCAGACGGTCCAGTACTTTGGCTCGATCACGATATGGTTGCCCAGCACCTGATTAAAGCTAACTGATCTCACCCACACTGATTTTTTGAAAGCTCCGACGCGTCGCGTTGGGGCTTTTTTGAAACAGTCCTTATTCTTTACAGTGGCTCTTTCGCGCTAGATCAAGATTACTCCGCAGCCACACTCAACGCTGTGCATCCATGGCCTACCAAAACAACCCCGGGCGCCCGCACGTTGAAAGTGCACTCGGCAAACTTGGCCAGCAATGGCTTCTTAGGCCAATCCAGCGTAAGCTTTGAGTACGGTCAGGGGTACTGTTCATTTATCTTTACAAACCGGAGACTGCCGCAACTCCCTTCTCAACCGACTGGGCGTAGTTAGGGCGCTCTGCATTGGGCAGTTTCTCACCAACAAAACAAAATACAGAAGAACACTGCGTTCAATTCAGCATTCTTTGCCAAAGTGACACAGAGCCCGACACAACGTCACCAGGCTACAGGCCTCATGGTTCGTAACGTCAAAACATTATTCCGGCTTCTTCTGGGGTTCACGTATTAGATTGATCAGTTTCTTTGTTCGCCGTTTGACATAGCGCCATGTGTCGGAAAATGGGCGTAGATACATATCTAGAAGATTGGTCGCGCTAGCCTCTTCTGACGGCAGGCCAAAGGTCAGCTCCTCTTCCTGCTCTGAAAGATGTAGAGAGCCAAACAGCCAATCCCAGATTGCCAGCGCTGCGCCGAAGTTCTTGTCAAAATGGCGTTCTGCGGTGGAGTGATGCAGTTGATGTTGCGCTGGAGAGATCAACACGCGTTCCAACCAGGGCCAATAACTGATGTTGATATGGGAGTGCCGCAAATTGGACCCCGTAACGTGGAACACAAACACAAGCACGTTCACGCCCACAACCGTGTAGAGATCAACGGTATTGCCAAAAGCAAAGATAAAGACCGGCAACACCAGCCCCTGCGCAAAAGCGCTGCGCAACCCGTAGAGCACGCCTTCAAACGGGTGCACACGGTACACTGTAATCGGCGTGAGCGCTTCAGCGGAATGATGAACCTTGTGGATCGACCACAAAGGTGGCCACTTATGCATCCAGCGATGCAAAAAGTACTTGGTTAAGTCATCCATCGTAAAAAGGGTGACGGAGAATAGAGCGACAACTAACGCCTTGTTGGCATCCGCGAATACACCGGAGCTGATGAAACTCTGCTTGTGCAGCGCAAAGTATATCGCAGTGGCAATGGCCACCTGAGTGATCAGCAGCGGGGAAACAAAGAGCGTAAAGGCGCGATTGATCACAAAGATCTGGTAGTCGGCCAAGGCGGATTTGGAAAAGAAGACTTTACGGTCAAACACCCGTGCAAACGTCTCACGGAGTGAACGTCGTTTGACAAAAAACAACCAGAGGCACGCGATCATCATGGACAGCGCCAGATAACCGACAAAGATCCGTTTTTTGGGATCAGCAAAGTCGGAGAAAACCGTGGCGAATGTTTGTGTCAGATCCATGGGTCAAATAGAAAGCGGGCGGCGCTTCTGTCAACGCCGCCCACCTTTGTATTAGTCGGTTTCAGCAGAAGCTTCAGAGTTCAGCTTGCCTGCCAGACCTTCCAGATCGGCCAGCGCGTCGTTGGCGCGGGACTCGATGCCGAAGGTGTCGACGAGCACTTGCTGAACGTTCAGCATGTTCAGCTGATAATCAGACCAGGTCATGCGACGGTCACGCAGGAAGTTGCCATCCGCGTCCATACCAGTGACGTAGGTGTTGTCCAGAGTCACCGGGCCGTAGCCGATCAAACGGTTGAGGTCCACGGCAGTTTTGCCAAGGTTGTTTTTGCCGGTCTGCAGCGCCATGGCGAAGCCTTTCAGCTCACCCCAGTGCTTAGCATAGTTGCGGTACGCTTTTGCCAGCTCTTCGCCTTCCAAGCTGCCCATTTTGGAGATGTCTTTGTAGACAGAACCAGCATATTTGAAGGTCGCTTCCGCCAGTACTTTTTCCCACTCGGATTCAATGGTCGCGGCGTAACCTTTCAGCTCTGCGCGCTGCGCATCGGTCAGTGCTTCACCGTTTGCGGAGGTGATCAGCTTACGGCCGTCGACGAAAGCCTGCATGATTGTGTGCATGTAGTTGGTGGTTTTTGTGCCACCTTTGTCTGCACCGGCTGCGTAGTAAGCTGGGCCAAACACGTGCTCAGATTTCAGGTCAACAACGCCGTCGCCGTTGGAGTCCGCTGCAGCCAGGTCTTTCTGCTTGGCAATGCCGTAGGCCTGCTCAGGGCTCAGGCTCAGAGTGTGCGCAGGACCACCCCAGTAGCCAAAGGCCTCGTCCCAGGAGTGCTCCTTGCCAGTGTAATACGCACCGTCTTTGTATGGTTTGTTGTTTGGCTTGTTATCTGCTTCCAGCTTCTCGTCGAGATAGTTGTCGACAGCTTGATTATACATCATTGCGCCCATGGTGTACTTGGAGATCAGCTGCCCCCAGTCCATGCCGTTCTCAGCGTCAAAGCCACCGTTAGACTGCGCCGCGTGCTTGATCATGTGCAGAACAGCTTCTTTACCGGTAACATCACCTGGCCATGCAGGCATTGCGCCGTCATAGAATTTGCCAGAAATGTTCTTGCCTTTGGAGATCGCATTCACGGTCGCCTGTTTCACAGGGTAGCCGTCCTTAGAGGCCGGCGCCATGATGTCCAGATCAGCGTCGGAACCGTTAAAGAAGGCGAGCAGCATCGCTTCAACTTCGGCTGCATTGGCACCGCCGTCGCCTTTGCCAGCAGCTTTTTTCAGGCTGTCATGCAGCGCGTGGCGTGCGATCTGACCGGAATAGGAAACAGAGTTGGTCTTGTCACCTTCATAGCCTTTAACGGTGATTGGATACGGACCATAAGTCTCCGCAGTTACAGCCCCCGCAACGACGCAAAAAGCCAGTGCAGTGGTCAATTTCAAAGTGGTTTTGAACATTCGCGTTCCCTCCAAAAAACCCGACAAACCAAGTCAGGTAAAATCCTGAGCGAACTAATCGGGTAAATTTTGAATTGAGTCAAGCCGTTTGGGCATGTCAAAATGGACACGCCCAAATCTTAACGCAAGAAAGCTAATTCTATTAACTGAAGTCTGCGGCCGTCACAGTGTTGCCTTACGGCGTAAAGGTTGGCTTCTCGACGCCATTCAGTTCACGCCAATGACGGCAAGAAGCCCCTTTTAACAGCGCGACAATTTGTGCCACGCCTCAAACACGGTTTTGTTACCCATCAACGTCGTCAGCGGAGTCTGCATTCAGCTGGTTATAGTTGGCCGCACCAATGTCATCGAGCAAGCCGATTTGTGTCTCAAGAAAATCTACATGGCCTTGTTCATCTAGGATCAACTCTTCAAAGAGATGCATCGAAGCAAAGTCACCGACTTCCGCACAATACTTGCGGGCTTCTGCATATAGCGCCACAGCCTCCATCTCGACTTCTAGGTCACATGCCAGAGTCTCTCGAACATCTTCACCGATACGAAGAGGATTCAAACTTTGCAGGTTCGGCATACCCTCCAGGAAGATAATACGATCGATAAGCTTGTCCGCTTGCTCCATCTCCTCGATGCTCTCTTCACGCATCTTCTTGGCAAGTTTTGTCACACCCCAGTCGTTTTGGAGCCTGTAATGAAGCCAGAACTGGCTGACAGCCGTCAGCTCATGTTTTAGTGCGACATTCAAATACTCAATTACCTTCTTGTCACCTTTCATCGCTTCACTCCCTTTTGGCTCCGATTGACAGAGGACCAAATGCCCTACCTCGAGCGTAGGTTGCGCCGCTGAACCGGCAAAACAAAAAAGGTTTCCTCAAGTATTTGAGTTGATAAAGTAACTGAGCGGTTTCTGCCTGAGCAATAACCTGCTTCGCTTTACAAACCTCGCGCAAACCGCGCAGCTCAACAGGCACTTCCAGATTGGCGTTTGAGCGCATCGAGGAAACGAAAAGCTTCATGCAGCCACCACAATCTGGCGCCTTCCCCAAAGCATGATAGATTTTACCAGGCGTAATGATGGCTGTTTCGTCCGCTGCGCGCATCCAATCAATTGCTTGGTGAATGTCGCGGTCAGAGATGGCTTGGCAGCTGCAGATGATCATCTTGGAAATCCGGAAAATGGCGAGACCGCTTATCCGACTAAAACAATCAGGGTCAATACCTGATTGTTTTAAACAGTAACCTCCCATGTCAAACCGTTCCAAAATGCGACGAACTCCAAAGTCACTAGCTTGTGGAGCGCAAACCAACATCCCCAAGATGAGAAGGAACTCGTAAGCAAAAAAACTAGATAAGATCCGCATCGCACTGATTTGCGACCTGCATTCGGCCTGCCTAATATAGAAAACCATTTCCAATTGACATTTTGATGCCAAGCCGCCGGAACGGTTTTCCATTTCAAAGCCCCAGGCATGTAAATTTAAAGAAAGTGCGAGATAGCAAGGGATCCATACCTCAAGTAGTCAACCTAGTATTGCAACCGTCCAAGTCATCACACAGCGTTCAGGCAGATCGGTTGGATCACTAGTGTCCGCCAGCTTGCTCCTGTTCAGAAAGCACATGTGGACTAAAGCCGAGATTTTTTGTGATTTACGTTTCTAAGCAAATTTCAGCCTAAAATAAGACATCTACTCGCGGTGAATTTGGGTGTGGCGACCCCGGAAGAACTCGAATCCTCAACCTGCTGATTAGAAGTCAGCTGCTCTATCCAGTTGAGCTACGGGGCCGTATCCACGAGGCGTGCTTATCAGAAGCCAAAATAGGATGAAAGCAACATTGGTCGAACATCGGCTCAAAAAAGAACTTTTCGGAGCGCATTAAAAAATTGTCTTGTTTCGATGAGCGAAGAGCAGAACGTGTACGCGGCTATGCTTCTCTTGTCGGCCTGCTCATAAAGAAATCCCCAATCTCTGACGCTACATAGACCCATCATACACAACCCGGACATTCGGATTGGCCGGCCTCACGCGCAATTGCTGAGGCCGGTCATGAATTAAAACGCTTCAGGTAACAGACAATCTGGCAAGTTCTGATAACAGACCGGGCGCAAGAAACGCCGGATTGCTAAAGTTCCCACTGAGGTAGCTCCGAAGTTGGTGGAGGCCGGGTATGGACCGCCGTGCACCATGGTGTCGCTGACCTCCACGCCTGTTGGATATCCATTCGTCAGAATACGGCCCGCTTTGCGCTCCAGCGCAGGCAGCAGGCTTTGGGCGACGGCGGTGTCCGCTTCATCCATGAACAGGGTGCAGGTGAGCTGACCTTGCAGAGAGAGCGCCACAGCGCGCATCTGATCCAGATCCTCGGCGATCACCACCAAGCCAAGCGGACCAAAGACCTCTTCGCCCAGGGACTCATTGGCCAGCCACGTGTCTGCTGTCGTCTGGTAGAGGAATGGGGAGGCATCGCGTTGGGCATGGCTGTTACTCAGCACCTCCTGCAAGCCGTCGCAAGACGCGATGCGGGTTTGACCGTCGCGATACGCGGCGGCGATGCCGTCGGTTAGCATGGTTTGCGCCCCGACCGTGCCCAGCGCGGCGGCAGTTGCCGCAACAAAGGCGTCGGCCTGATCCTTCAGGATCACGGCAATACCAGGGTTGGTGCAAAACTGCCCTGCCCCCATGGTCAGCGACCCGGCCCAGCCGGTGCCAATTTCGGCTCCACGTGCTTCTGCGGCGGCGGGCAGGACAAACATCGGGTTGACGGAGCCAAGCTCGCCAAAGAAGGGGATCGGCTCTGGTCGCTGGGCACAGAGGTCAAACAAGGCGCGGCCACCTGCAAGGGAACCGGTGAAGCCCACCGCTTTGATCAAAGGATGCTGCACCAGGGCTGCGCCCACGGCGCGATTGCCGCCTTGGATCAGACTAAAAACGCCCGGATGCAGGTTGCAGGTTTGGATTGCTGCATGAATGGCCTCGGCGATGATTTCGCCAGTCCCCGGGTGCGCCGAGTGACCTTTGACCACCACCGGGCAACCAGCGGCCAGCGCAGCAGCCGTGTCACCACCAGCAGTGGAGAACGCCAGAGGGAAGTTTGATGCGCCAAACACAGCCACAGGCCCAATTGGGCGCTGGATCATTTTCAGGTCGGGACGTGGCAGCGGCGCGCGATCTGGCAAGGCGACGTCATGGCGACGGTCGAGATAGTCGCCGGCCAAAATATGCGACGCAAACAAACGCAGCTGACCAGTGGTGCGGCCACGTTCGCCTTGAAGGCGAGCGTCTGGCAGGCCGGTTTCCTGCGTACCAATTTCGGTGATGGCATCAGCGCTGGCTTCGATTTCATCCGCAATGGCATTGAGGAAGGTCGCCCGTTCCTCCCGAGAGGCATAGCCAAAGGACCAAAACGCCTTTTCCGCAGCCTGTACAGCGGCATCCACATCGGCCGGAGCTCCGACCGAAAATTGATGCGCCCGGCCGTGAGCAGGCTCGGAGGTGAAATGTTTGTCTGCGGCGGTCCACTGACCGGCGATCAGGTGTTTTCCGTGGGGGGTAAAGCTCATTTTTCGTTGTCCCAATGGGTGACCATGTCACAGGCGATATCAAAGGCGGCACGGGTGGCGCCAACATCGGCGCGTCCCTGCCCCGCAATGTCAAAGGCGGTGCCGTGGGCCGGAGTGGAAACCGGAATGGGCAGACCGCCCTGCACGGTGACGCCCCGATCAAAGCCCAGCAACTTCAAGGCAATCTGCCCCTGATCGTGGTACATGGTGACCACGGCATCGATTTCTTTGGCGACCGCCTTCAGGAACACTGTGTCCGAGGGCCACGGGCCGTCCACGGACATCTGGCCTTCGGCGAACTTGCGCACAGTGGGTTCCAGAATGTCGATTTCCTCGGTGCCAAAATTGCCGCCATCGCCTGCGTGCGGGTTGATGGCAGCCACCGAAATGCGCGGGCGCGCCACGCCGGAACGGCGCAGCACATTGTGGATCAGATGCACCGCCTGGCTCACCCGTTCCTCGCTGATGGTGTCGGCCACATCGCGCAGCGCGATATGGCTGGTGACACGGCTTGTCCACATGCCGTCCAGCGTGTTGAGTTCGGAAATGTATCCGGTCACACCCAGCTTCTCGGCCATGTAATGCAACTCGTCGTCATGGCCCAAGCCAGCCAGATGCATAGAGGCTTTGTTAAACGGCGCAAAGACAATGGCGTCGATGATGCCGTCCTGTGCAAAGGCCAGCGCCTGATCTAAAGTGGACAGGACAGAGGTACCGCCCGCCTCGGTGACTTCGGCGGTTTTGACGGCTTCAGGTTGGATTGTGTCCATCTCATAAAGCGCAAAGCTGTCGTCTGTGTCGCTCCATTTTGTGAGGTCAGCGACAGGCACCATATCAAAGCAGCAATCCGCGACGACCTGACCGGCCTCAAACACGTGGCGGTCACCGATCAGCAGGATTTCTGCTGCCTCCGCGACACCCTCAGATGTCAAAAGACGGGCAATAAGTTCAGGGCCGATGCCGCTTGGGTCACCGGGGATAATGCCAATTTTGGGTTTCATGTTTAATCCTCGGAGGCTGAGCCAGCACCGTCATTACGGATGCGGGCGATGTTCTCGATTGTACTTTTCAGGTGGTTGCGCAGAGCACGGCGGGTGGCGCTGGCATCGCGTTTTTGCAGCGCTTCGGTGATGTCGGCGTGTTGCGCCAAGGTGTTGTCGCGGCGGTCCACTTGTTGCGACGACAAAAACCGCGCGCGCCAGAGGCGGGCGTTGTATTGCCGGTGGGTTTCAATCAACGGCTCGTTCCGGCTGGCCTCGACAATGGCGGCGTGAAACTGCATGTCGAGCTGGAAGAACTCCAGCGGCGCCAACTTATCCGACCCTTCCACCATACGCGCGCCGAGGCGCACAATGTCGGCAATTTCGGCCATGGTGGCCTCGCGACAGGCGGTTTCGCCGGCCAGAGCCTCCAGTGCGCCCAACACAGAGATATACTGCGTCAGCTCGTGCAAAGACGGATCAGCCACATGGGGACGCCGGGTGGCGGAGTATTCGATCAACCCCTCAACCTCCAACAGCCGCAGCGCCTCTCGCAAAGGGGTGCGCGATACCCCTAAGGCCTCCGCCAGATCCCGCTCCGGAAAGGCCGTGCCCGGGGCCAGTTTGCCGAGCAAAATGAGCTCGCGCAGATTGTCCGCGGCCTCTTCGGCCAGGGTTTTGCGTGGGCGCACGCCGCCCTGCTGCTTTAACGCTTCCAGCCAATCACTGCTCACTTCATTTCCCCCAATTCAGGACCAGCGGGTCCAGCGGTTTCAACAAGTCGATCAGCCGCGACCGGATTGCCGGATGCAGCGGTGAGATCGGGTGGCGACAGAACTCAGATTTGATCACGCCACCTTCAACCATGGCCGCTTTACATGATTGCCAACCACATTGGCGGTTCTCGTGATTGATGGCCATGGCCACGCGACCATAAGCAGCGGTGGCCTCGTCAATCTTTCCTGCGTAGTGGTATGTGAGCACAGGTTTGATCTGATCCACAATCATGCCCGAGGTCATGCTGCCGGTTGCGCCCGCATCCAGGTCGGCCAGCAACGTGATCGCTTCCTCACCGTCAAAGGGCGCTTCAATGGCGTCGCCGCCTTCCTCGATCAGGGCGCGGATTTTATTGGCTGCGCGTGGGCATTCGATTTTGAAGAGCTTCACAGCCTCAATCTCTTTGGCCATACGCACCAGCAAAGACACGGGCAGATCCACACCGGACAGCGGAGCGTCCTGCACCATGATTGGAATGCCCACCTTACCCACGGAGGCGAACTGTTCAAAGCTTTGCTCCGGCGTGCCTTTGAGCAAGGCGCCGTGATAA
>Ga0189290_100284_pt1 | contig 14431 bp, 16 predicted proteins | sample UW140minimetaG_FD_130318 | JGI IMG/M metagenome (GOLD analysis project Ga0189290, IMG submission 130318) | Marine microbial communities from the Costa Rica Dome - UW140 mini metaG | ecosystem: Environmental > Aquatic > Marine > Oceanic > Photic zone | place: Costa Rica: the Eastern Pacific...
ATAAACGCACGCCAGACACAGCATACTTCGAACAAGTGGAAACAAGAAAAGCGGCATGAACAAAAAACAGATGCATCTTACCCAAGCCGCAAACCTGTCCTAAAAAGCAGGACCACTTCAGACACAGCTCAGCAATGTCGTCTTCGCCACGAAGGCCATCCAAAACGATCGGGATCTTCTCTTCGGCTGGTTGCTGTTTGCGTTTTGCCCGTTTTTTGTCTTTGACGATCTTCTCGCCAAGAACTTCCTTTTACTAAACACCTCTATTTGTACCCGTAGGTGCTAACGTCAGACAACCAAGCCACCGCAAGAGTACTGCAAGACAGCCGACGCCATAAAAGATCATATCTGGAACGGTTTTTGACATGTTTTGGGACCCAACTGTCAAAAAACAAAATGCTAAAACGGTGTTATTGAGAGGTGGCGCACCTGAGAGGATTCGAACCTCTGGCCTCTGCCTTCGGAGGGCAGCGCTCTATCCAGCTGAGCTACAGGTGCCTAAGACGGGGGTATAGCCAGTGTGGCTACACCCCGCAATCGCAAAATGAACGGCTATCCAAAGAGTTCGTGAGCAAGTTCCAACGCCTCTATGAGTGAGTCCGCCTCATCGGTGGTGTTGTACAGCCCAAAGCTAGCCCTACAGGTCGCGGACACTCCCAAATACTCCATCAATGGCCCGGCACAGTGTTGCCCCGCCCGCACAGCCACGCCCTTTTTGTCTAGGATTGTGGAAATGTCATGCGCATGTGCTGCTCCGTCCAGCGTAAAGCTGAATATCGCAGCCTTGTCTGCCGTTGTACCCTGCACCTGCAACCAATTCAGACCGGAGAGCTTCTGCACCGTGTAATCACGTAGCTTTGCTTCATGGGCTGCAACGTTCTCCATACCCAGTTTAAACAGGTAATCCAGAGCCACCCCAAACCCAATCGTTTGTACAATGCCTGGTGTACCGGCTTCGAACTTCATCGGGGGATCATTGTAGATCACAGCCTCTTTCGAGACTTCCTTGATCATGTCACCACCGCCAATAAAAGGACGCATCTCTTTCATACGGTCCATTTTGCAATAGATCGCCCCAGACCCGGAGGGGCCATAGAGCTTGTGCCCAGTGATGGAGTAGAAATCGCAGCCAATGTCTTGAACGTCCACCGGCGCATGCACGGACCCTTGAGAGCCATCCACAAGCACAGGCACGCCCTTAGCATGTGCGCCTTGTGTGATGGCCTTCACATCCACCATTGTGCCCAGCACATTGGAGCATTGCGTCACAGCCACCAGCTTGGTCTTGGGCCCGATCGCATCAATCACCGCCTGGGGATCCAGCGCCCCGGTGCTGTCCACATCCACCCATTTCAGAACAACGCCCTGCCGTTCCCGCAGGAAATGCCACGGCACGATGTTGGCATGGTGCTCCATCACCGAGAGAATGATCTCGTCACCTGCTGCCAGACGTGGCATAGCCCAGCCATAGGCGACCATATTGATGCCTTCGGTGGTGCCGGAATTCAGAACAATTTCCTCTTCGCTGGCGGCATTCAGAAACTTGGAGACCTTTCCTCGCACAGCCTCATACTTGTCCGTCGCGAGATTAGAAAGGTAGTGTAAGCCTCTATGAACATTTGCATATTCCATAGCGTAAGCATTGGAAATCGCATCAATCACCACTTGAGGCTTTTGGGCCGATGCTCCGTTGTCCAAATAGACAAGCGGCTTGTTATTCACCTCCCGACCCAGGATCGGAAAATCAGCACGGATCTTGTTGACGTCATACATGTCAGGACATCCCAATAGAGGTCGCCGCACCCAGCGACAGAAGCAGTGTCATTCCAACGGTCATGCCCAGCATGGTGATCAACACCAGCATCACGGACTTACCCAGGCTGTTAAAGCCATGGATCACGTTGATGAAATTCAAAACAACCCAGATCGAGTACAGACCAACACCCATAACAAAGATCAAAGCAAGGCCAGGCATTGCCAACATCATCAGCAACGACGCGAGCTGTACCGCAAACCTCATGTATTGCAGCCAGCCAATTGCTAATAACAAGTCGTCAAATCGCCCCCGCCCACCAATTGCGCGCCCTCCCCAATAGAAAGAGAACACCAGTAACACGAGACCGCAGCCAAGGATCGTTGTGTAAAGGAAAGGTGCGGTCAAGAACGGTACGTTCAACTCCGCAGGCGCTGGAATCAGCGTGAGCGTGGCAAAATGCGCTAATGCATTAAGCACAATGCCCAAGGCCATAATCATCCAACCAACGTTACGCGGCACCGGGCGACTCATGAGTGCCACGGCTGCCTCACTTGGGTCACGCACAGTCAGCCAGAAAAGAGCGATGAGTTGCGCTTTCATGCGACCGCCCTACCCGCTTCCAGTAAGCCAGAAATCCAGATCCAGAAAAACGCAACAAACCAAAGCGCCCCGACAATGGTCAACGCTGTGCCTTGTCCAATAAAGCCTTCGACAAGCCCAACAAGTAGATACAACGGACCAGTGGAGAGCATCGCCCAGAACAGCGCGAACCGCGCGCCAAAGCTGGATTGCTGGCGGCCAAACGAACGCAGCACCAGATGGGAGACAAACGCCAGCGTGACCGCCATCAGCGGCAACACAAACATCAAGGCAAAGAGGTTGGCGCCCAAAAGAGGATTCAACTCCGTCTGAGCGAAATGAGCCTCGCGTGCTAGAGCGGGCCAACGGGACACAAAAATCACGCCACAGGCGGCCATAAGGATCGCGAAGGCACGGTCCTCACGCTCGCCCATCGCCAGACGTCGACCAACCACCGAACGCGGGGAGCGGTAGCTGGCAATAATATCATTCGTCACTGACATCAGCCGCGTCGACGCTCCAACCAGGACTCGAGGCGCCCAATAATCTCATCACGCAACTCTTCGCTTTCGACTTCCTCTACGGCCTCGGCCACGAAAGACATTACCATTAGGTCGGTTGCGATGTCTTTAGGCACACCGCGAGCTCGCAGGTAAAACAACGCGTCCTCGTCGATCGCACCGGATGTCGAGCCGTGCGAACAGGCCACATCATCCGCGTAGATTTCTAGTTCTGGCTTGGCAAGGAATTGGCTGTCTTCATCCAGCAGAAGTGACTGGCTGATCTGATAGCCGTCGGTTTTCTGTGCGCCCGGTTGTACTAGAATCTTGCCCTGAAAAACGCCCGTGGCACCGTTGCGCAGCACCTTCTTGAACACCTGACGACTTTCACAATTCACCGCGTCATGGGTGACAAACACTGTATCGTCGTGATGAAAGTCACCGTCGCCAAGACAAGCGCCGGCCACATGAGCCACGGCATCATCACCGGTCAGCTCAAGCACAGCCTCATTACGCGTCAGACGTCCGTTCACTGTCAGTGTGAAACTTTTGAACACGCTTTCGGTGCCCAGACGGCCAAACAGATGCGTGACTGCGCGGCGCTCGTGGTCACGCCCCTGTGCGCGCACGTGGTGGAAAGCGGCACCGTCTGCCACGTCCACTTCCATAGACTTATTGAACCGCGCCGCCGCTGGACCGTTTTCCAGCACGGTCACCTCGGCCCCCGCATCAAGCTTGATCACATGGTGCAGAACCGCGTCAGAGCTTTCGGCCTTGTGTTGATAGATCAGGTTCACCGGCTTCGCGACTTTGCCGGTCACGTGGATCACGACTCCGTCGGTGGCGTAAGCTGTGTTGAACGCCGCCAGAGGGCGCTCAACCGGCACCTGACCTTTAGCTTCAAGTACACCATAGAGCTCTTTGGCCCAGTGAATGTCTTTCTCTACAGCATCCGCCAAACGCTCAATGCTCAGACCTTCGCCCGCCAGATCGTCGGACTGATCCTCATCAAACACACCGTCAACGAAGACCACTTTGATCCGATCAAACCTGTCAAATAGAGGCGCCTCACCGGTCTCATACACTGCCGCAGCAGGCGCATCTGCCTGTGTCAGTGTGTCCGGACGGGTGTATTTCCAATACTCGTCTCGACGCTCCGGAAGACCCATCTCACGCAAACGGCTCAAAGCAGCCTCACGCGTTTCAGCGGCCCACTGACCGCTCGACGGAACGGTTAACCGGTCCAAACGCGCCGCGGTGGCCTCTTGATTCTTTGCCACGGCCGCCATTATGCGACCTCCGCCAGAATGTCGGCGTAGCCGTTCTTCTCAACTTCCAAAGCCAGCTCAGGACCACCAGTTTTCACAATACGACCATCTGCCATGATATGCACAACGTCTGGTTTGATGTGGTCTAGGAGACGCTGGTAATGGGTGATCACCAGGAAGCCACGGCCTGCATCACGCAATGCGTTCACGCCTTCAGAAACCAGCTTCATCGCGTCCACATCCAGACCGGAGTCGGTCTCGTCCAAGATACACATCTTTGGCTCAAGCATCGCCATCTGCAGGATCTCGTTGCGCTTCTTCTCACCACCAGAGAAACCAACGTTCACCGGACGCTTCAGCATATCTGCATCGATCTTAAGGGTTTTCGCCTTGGCACGGATTTCTTTTAGGAAGTCCGCCGCAGACAATTCTTCTTCGCCCCGCGCCTTGCGTTGTGCGTTCACCGCCGTGCGCAGGAAAGTCATGTTGCCCACACCAGGAATTTCCACAGGATATTGGAACGCAAGAAAAAGACCTAGCGCCGCGCGCTCTTCCGCTTCCAGCTCCAAAAGGTCCTCGCCACCTAGAGTGGCTTCACCTTCAGTTATCTCATAGCCGTCTTTGCCGGACAAAACATAAGACAGCGTGGACTTACCGGAGCCGTTTGGCCCCATGATTGCGTGTACCTTGCCCGCTTCGACTTTAAGATTTACTCCTTTGAGGATCTGTTTGTCTTCTTCTTCAAGTTTGACCTTCAGGCCTTTGATTTCCAACATGTTCATCTTCCTTCGAGTTTCCACGGGATGCCGCAGCACCCGGTCATATCTTTGTCTGTAGCGCTGCTGATTAAGCGCTCAAATATGTGATCAGCATCATCACACCCATTGCCACAATTCCGCACACGGCCGAGGTCACAAACACTGATCCAGCGATCAGCCCGTCTGTAGAGCCAAGGCGTTTTTTTCGCAGAGCAAAGCCAACGGCGGAGCCGAAAGCGATGCCGGCACCAACGCCAGCGGATTGTTGCATGAGGGCGTGAAGCGTTTCCATTAGCCTACGGAGCCTTCCAACGAGATTGCCACCAGCTGTTGTGCTTCCATGGCAAACTCCATAGGCAGCGCCTGAAGCACCTCCTTAGCAAAACCATTCACAATCAGCGCCACGGCTTCTTCCTCGTCCATGCCACGTTGACGACAGTAGAACATCTGCTCGTCATCCACCTTGGATGTGGTTGCTTCGTGCTCAACGCGGGAAGAGTTGTTCTTCACCTCAATGTACGGCACCGTATGCGCCCCGCATTTGTCGCCAATCAGCAGACTGTCACACTGGGTGTAGTTCCGGCTGTTCTTGGCTTTGCGGTGCATCGAGACCTGACCACGGTAGGTGTTCTGAGCCACACCCGCGCTGATGCCTTTGGAGACAATCCGCGACTTGGTGTTTTTACCCAGATGGATCATCTTCGTGCCCGTGTCGGCTTGCTGGTGATGATTGGTGATCGCAATTGAATAAAACTCACCCTGCGCATCATCACCGCGCAGAATGCAAGACGGGTATTTCCAGGTCACTGCAGAACCAGTTTCTACCTGTGTCCACATGACCTTAGCACGGTCACCGCGACAATCAGCGCGTTTGGTCACAAAGTTGTAGATGCCACCCTTGCCGTTCTCATCACCAGGATACCAGTTCTGAACGGTGGAGTATTTCACTTCCGCATCTTCTTCGATGACAATTTCCACCACAGCCGCGTGCAGCTGAGAGGTGTCACGCTGCGGTGCGGTACAGCCTTCAAGGTACGACACGTAGGAACCTTTGTCCGCAATGATCAGCGTCCGCTCAAACTGGCCGGTGTTTTCCGCGTTGATACGGAAGTAGGTGGATAGCTCCATAGGGCAGCGCACGCCGGGCGGTACGTAAACAAACGACCCGTCGGAGAACACAGCGCTGTTCAAGGTGGCGTAGAAGTTGTCAGACACTGGCACAACAGAACCGAGATACTTTTTCACCAGTTCTGGGTGCTCACGGATTGCCTCAGAAATCGAGCAAAAGATCACGCCCGCCTCTTTCAGCTCTTTCTGGAAGGTCGTGCCCACAGAAACGGAATCAAACACCGCATCAACTGCAACCTTACGGCCTTCAGCCGGTGCATTCTCTGCGCCTTCAACGCCAGCCAAAATCATTTGTTCTTTCAGCGGGATACCGAGCTTTTCGTAAGTGGCCAGCAGCTTAGGATCAACTTCATCCAAGGACTTCGGCTTCTCTTCCATGCTTTTGGGACGCGCATAGTAATACTGGTCCTGGAAATCCACTTCGGGATAGTCCAGCATCGCCCACTCCGGTTCTTCTTTGGTCAGCCAACGCTTATACGCCTCCAACCGCCAGTCGGTCATCCAATCCGGCTCTTCGTTTTTTTCCGAAATCAAACGGACGATGTCCTCGGTCAGCCCTTTTGGGGCATATTCCATCTCGATCTCGGTTTCCCAACCGTATTTGTATTTGCCGCCAACTTCGCGCACGGCATCCACGGTTTCCTGGTCAACACCTTCTTTGACTTGGGTCTGATCAATTGCCGCCATGTGCGTCTCCTGTCTTCTATTTGCGCTCACGCGCGGTGTTTGTTCATCTGAGCCAGCCACTTATCGGCAAAACTCATGACGTCCTGTTCGCTCGTTTGTGGCCCCAAGCTAATCCGAATGGCGCTTGCAGCCGTCATCTCATCATATCCCATCGCGGTCAGCACCTTGCTGGCGCGCACCTTGCCCGAAGAGCACGCCGACCCGGCCGAAATCGCGAAACCCGCCAGATCCATCTGCATGACCTGCGTTTCACCCTTCCAGCCCGGCACCGCAACTGCTGTTGTGTTGGGAAGCCGCTTGGCGCTTTTGCCAACGATAATGGCCTCCGGCGCCTCAGCGATCAGCCTCTCTTCCAGTAAATCGCGCAACTGTGCAACCCGATCCCAAACACCATCGGCCAAGTCTTGCGCGGCCGCTTTGGCAGCAGCGGCAAAACCAGCCACTCCAATCACGTTTTCGGTGCCCGCGCGACGACCCATCTCTTGGCCACCGCCCAAAAGCTGCGCCGGCACTTCGGTGCCACGCTTCACCACCAAAGCCCCGATACCCTTAGGTCCACCCAGTTTGTGAGCAGAGATCAGTGCCATCTGTGCACCGGTCCAGTTAAACGCCACTGGCAGCTTGCCAAACGCTTGTGTCATATCACTGACAGCTACGCCGTCCGGCAAGGTTTGGACCACTCCAGTTTCAGAATTTGCCAGCTGCACACAGCTCTCTGCCGGATCGTCAATTTTGATCGCGCCATCAGCGCCGACCGCCAAATCGTTTTGCGTCCAAGCGTTTACAGCATCATGTTCAACATTTGCCGCACGCAGCGTCCGTCCTGCCAAAGCCAGCGCCGCCGATTCAGTTGCGCTGCTTGTAAAGACAACATCGGCTCCGTCCGCGCCGAAAGCTGAAGCAATCTCGCCACGCGCGCGCTCTAGGATCGACTTTGCCTTTCGCCCCTCCAAATGTACGGAAGATGGGTTACCAAAGACATCCATCGCCGAAATCATCGCGTCTCGCGCCTCAGGGCGTAAAGGCGTAGTCGCATTATGATCCAAATAGGCGCGCATCAGGCGTCTTCGTCCGCCACTTCGTCAACCACAGAAAACAACGTGGGGACGGCAGGGCATGGCGCCAGATCGTTCTCGACAATATCGGACAAACGAGTCTGGTGGAGGAACACGTAGACATGCGCCGACAAACCTTCCCACAACCGATTGGCCATCGACTGCGCACGAGATCCGCTGGACCCACCACTGGCCCCGGCCCCAGTATGCAGCGCCGATACTGTTTCATCCACTGCCGCCAGAATGTCTGCCACCCGAATCTCTGACTTCGAACGCGCCAACCGATAACCACCACCCGGACCGCGGACGGACACTACAAGCTTAGCCCTGCGCAATTTTACAAACAGCTGCTCCAAATACGGTAACGAAATACTCTGACGCTTGGAAATTTCACTCAGGCTAACCAGACCTTCAGGTGGCTGCAGAGCAATATCTGCCAAAGCAACCACGGCATAGCGGCCTTTTGTCGACAGTTTCATGGTACACCCCTTCGAATTGATTGACCTCAGCCATGCATGTGCTTAAGTCGCTAGAACCGAAACGGCCCGTAAGCCGTTTTACTATTTAGAAGCGTTCTAAGGTGACAGAGCAAATTCGTCAAGAATTGGTTCTTACCTTTTAAGGGAGAAAAGCGACAAATATGCCTGAGGTGATTTTTCCGGGACCAGAAGGCCGCCTCGAAGGCCGCTACCACCCACAAAAAGAAAAAGACGCGCCGATCGCGATTGTGCTGCATCCACACCCGCAATTTGGCGGCACGATGAACAACAAGGTTGTCTACAACCTGCACTACGCTTTCTACAATATGGGCTTCACTGTTCTGCGGTTCAATTTCCGCGGCGTCGGTCGATCTCAAGGGGAATACGATCAGGGCGTTGGCGAGCTGTCCGATGCGGCTTCTGCGCTTGACTACCTGCAGTCCATGAATACCAACTCCAAGCACTGTTGGGTTGCTGGTTTCTCATTTGGTGCCTGGATCGGCATGCAGCTTTTGATGCGTCGCCCGGAAATTACTGGCTTCATATCGGTGGCCCCTCCAGCCAACATGTACGACTTTTCATTCTTGGCGCCCTGCCCTAGCTCAGGCCTTATCCTGAACGGCACAGCTGATCGCGTTGCGCCGCCCGCTGACACGCACACACTCGTGAACAAGCTACATGAGCAAAAGGGCATTACAATCACGCATACGGAAATCGAAGGGTCCGGACACTTCTTTGAGACCGACGAATACATGGATCAGATGACTGGTACCGTTTCCGATTATGTGAAACGCCGCTTGACCGAAAACAGTCGCTAATGAGCACACTGGACACGCTGGCCTCCAAGCTCGCCGAAGACACAATCAAAGCCCAAAAAGAACTGGGAGATGAGCGTCTGTTTATGGAAGTCAGCGCGGTCCTGAGCGCATCATCCCAGTCACTCGAAGAGGCGTTCCTCACCGAAGTGCGTATGCGCATGTCAGAAGAAAAAGGCCGGGCCTTTTTGATCAATAAAGTCAAAGAAGCTCGTGCCATGAAATCTGCTGAGACCAAAGAATGAGCGACCGCCTCGCCGCGCAAATCGCCTTCCTCACTGAAGCCGATAAGCTGAAATCCGTCTATCGTGCAACCAATGTACTCGACGGACACCGCAAAGAAGACAGCGGCAGTCACAGCTGGCACATCGCGCTCTACGCACTTATCCTGTCTGAACACGCCAAAATGGACATCAATATGGATCGCGTGATCCGCATGCTGCTGATCCATGATCTGGTGGAGATTGATGTTGGCGACAGCCCAATCCATGGCGATCACGACATCGCAACCATAGAAGCGGCCGAAAGTGCCGCGGCAGACCGTATATTTGGCCTTCTTCCAGAAGATCAAGCCGGTGAGTTGCGCGCCCTGTGGGACGATTTTGAAGCCGCAGAAAGCGATGACGCCGTCTTTGCCAAAAGCATCGACCGCGTACAGCCAGTGATTGGTAATCTTGAAACCAATGGTGGCACTTGGCCGGAATACAACGTCACGCGTGACCAACTTGAGGATCGCGTTGGCTGGAAAGTTGCCAAGGGCGCCCCTGCGATTTGGGATCATCTCAAAGCGCGAATTGCCAAGTGGTTTTCCGAAAACGGCTAACTCAGAAACACTGCGGCCAACCATAGCCCCAGCGCCACGGCAAACCTGAGCACGGCAAGCCCCCCACTCGAACAGCCTCATACATGCGATTGGCCACGAAATAGATGGCTGTAACAACGTCTTCCGATGTGCTTTCGTATTGTAACGCCAAAGTCTCAGCTTGCGCATCCGCCACGCTCTGGACGCACATGCGCAGCTCTTCATCCGCTTTTAAACGCGCGAAAAATCCAGCTTCTGCATTCGCATTCTCTCCGCCCAGATGATAAGCTCGATCATGCTCCACACAACAGTCGCGCCACGGCGCCTCATGCTCAAACACCCGAGCAAACCATGGAAAAGCACGCGCCATTGAACCCCAAGCCGCCGACATGCCGCCGGAACATCCATCTGTTGTAAATGGCACCAAGGCAGCGGGGGCATCCTCACGCAACGCCTGCAATCGGCTATGCCGCCAGACTTCCACTTTCGCTGACCAGCCGAGGCCCTCACTTGAGCTCTGAGCCGTAACCGACCCACCTAAAACGAAAATTGCGCCGAAAATTGCACAAGAGTTACTGAACCTCATCGTCACCTCGATGCGGCACATCCAGCCCAATCCTCCCCGCCAACCCAAGCACCAACCGCTCCACACCACTGAGCGTTTTGCGATCCGCAAGCACTTGTCGCGCCAGCGCAGGCTCATCCGTGATCAATCCGTCCACGCCAAACGACAACATGCCCGACATCGACAGCGCGTCGTTTACGGTCCACACATAAACTTCCTTGCCGACATCCTGCGAGCCTCGCACCAACTGCCGCGACATGGTGGCGCTGTTCACCGCTAGGAAATCCGCATCCAGATCCCACATGTTTCCAAGAGATGCCGATGCTAGCAACCCGACATTCCACTCGGGACGAAGCTTGCGCATCTTGGCCACGGCGTCCGCCTTTAAAGACATGATCTTTACCTGATCGTCCATTTCTGTGGCTTCGACAATATCGATCACCCGCTGCTCCAAGTCCTCGTCGTGGCCGTAGTATTTCAACTCGATCACCACACCAGACTTGTCTTTGGCCGCAAGTAACACTTCTTCCAAGGTGGCTGTGCGCTCTGCCACAAAAGAGGGATCAAACCAGCTGCCAATATCGATGGCCTTCAGGTCTGCCAAAGTTGCATCCCAGATCTTTAACGGATTGCCCGCAACCTTCATGAAGTCGCTGTCATGCACAACAACCACCGCACCATCGACAGTTTCCTGCACGTCGATCTCGACCCAATCCGCCTGATCCTCAACCGCACGTGTCACCGCAGCCATGGTGTTTTCCGGCGCGGCAGCGGAGGCACCACGATGGGCGATCACTGCCACAGGCCGATCCTGATCCACCTTGAGCAACTCCGCGACGCCAAAGCCGCCCAAAATAGTCACAACCGCGGCAACCGCGACCAAGCCGCCCAACACCCCTTTTGGTACTTCGCGCTTTTCTCCGCCGTCCGGCCACCCCGCAAACCCCATAAAGGCCACGGCCAGAGCTCCAGTGGTGAAGGAGGTCAGCACCAGGCTCAACCCCGCCCACAGTGCGGTGGAGAGCAACAGGAACGCCGCCAGGCCTTTGAGCCCAAAGGGGACAAAATTCAGGCCCAACTGGATTACAACCCCGACAACAAACAAAACGGCGCCGCCAATAACTGCCCCCAGCGCGACCCAAATTACCAAGCGCATAAGAAACGTCAGACGGCGCCCCGCCATCTGGGACTGGCTTTCGCGCAAAGCCTCACCTGCCCGCTGCCCGTCAAACACGACAAGCGGCAAGGCCAATACCCAGCCCAACGTGCGCCAGAGAACCAACGCCATCATCGTCGCCAATGCGATGCCGCAAACCACCACGGTCTGCACAAATTCGGGCGGATGAAAGCTAAGGTAGTAGTTGATGTCGTATTCCGTCATCCAAGAGAAGAAGGCCCAACCGCAGACCGCCAAAAACGGTAAGCACATCAACAACAACCTCATGCAGAATTGCACCGCCAACCCAAGCACAGCCGGAATGCGTGGCAGAACCACCGCCACACCGTCCAAAAACCCATGTGATTTCCCAACCCGATCTCGCAGCGCCACCGCCATCATGAACGACACATCCAGCGTCAGCAGCACCAACGCCATGCCTGCGATCACCAATCCGGCAACAAACCCCACAGGGGAGAGTAAGAACACTGCGATGTCAAAATCTGCCAACGCAGGTTTGCCAGAAAACGTGAGCGCCAGTTGCACAGTAGCCGCCATCAGCGGCGCAAAGGCCGCGGCCAGCAGGATATTGAACACCAGATGTGCCTGGATAAACGGCCAGCGCAAACGCCAGGCCACTCCAAAACACCGCACCACCTCTGACATCGCCTGTTTCACAGCCACACTCCAACACCCGTTTAACGTGACCCTAACGACATCCTGCTTTTTGGTCGAGAACCCGCGACATTTTGCCAAAAACAATTGTCATGCTACGTTTCGCGCAACAAAAATTCGCGCCCAAGTCAAACTGTATACAATCGCATACAAAGCCTTCCCTTGGGGACTAAATTCCCGTAGGACAGGCGCCAAATACGACTCGGTTCACAGGAGACCCCCATGACCAAGATCAAAGTGGATAACCCAATCGTCGAAATGGACGGCGATGAAATGACCCGCATCATGTGGCAGTTCATTAAAGACAAATTGATCCTGCCCTACCTTGATCTCGACCTGCTCTACTACGATCTGGGAATCGAAGAGCGTGACCGCACTGAAGACCAGATCACCATTGACGCTGCTGAAAAGACCAAAGAAGTCGGAGTTGCGGTGAAATGCGCCACCATCACTCCTGACGAACAGCGCGTCGAAGAATTTGGCCTCAAAAAGATGTGGCGTTCACCAAACGGTACCATCCGCAACATCCTTGGCGGTGTTGTTTTCCGCCAACCTATCATCTGCCGCAATGTACCTCGTCTGGTGCCAGGCTGGACCTCTCCAATTGTTGTTGGGCGTCATGCATTCGGTGACCAGTACAAGGCCACAGATTTCACCTTCCCGGGCGCTGGCAAGCTGACTATGAAATTTGTTGGCGAAGACGGCACCGTGATCGAAAAAGAAGTCTATGACGCGCCGTCCGCCGGTGTGTATCAGGCGATGTACAACCTCGACAACTCGATCATTGACTTCGCCCGCGCCTCGCTCAACTACGGCCTGAACCTCGGCTGGCCAGTATATCTTTCCACCAAAAACACAATCTTGAAGGCCTATGATGGTCGTTTCAAAGATCTATTCCAAAAGGTGTTTGAGGAAGAGTTCGAAGAGAAGTTCAAAGAAGCCGGGATTTGGTATGAACACCGCCTGATCGACGACATGGTCGCCTGCGCCATGAAGTGGAACGGCAAGTTTGTCTGGGCCTGTAAAAACTACGACGGCGACGTACAGTCCGACACCGTCGCACAGGGCTTCGGCTCGCTTGGCTTGATGACCTCGCAGTTGATGACGCCCGATGGAAAGATTGTCGAGGCTGAAGCGGCCCACGGCACCGTGACGCGCCACTATCGACAGCACCAGAAAGGCGAAGCCACCTCCACCAACTCGATCGCATCGATCTATGCTTGGACAGGTGGCCTGAAGCACCGCGCGAAACTGGACAACAACATCGCCCTGCGCGCCTTTGCCGAAACGCTGGAGCGGGTGATCATTGAAACCGTCGAAGGCGGATACATGACCAAAGACCTCGCTTTGCTGGTTGGTCCGGACCAAGGCTGGCTCACCACCATGGGATTCCTTGAGAAGATCGACGAGAACTTGAACAAAGCGCTTGCTGGCTAAAGACTTAGACAAATCTCCTAGGGCGCGTCCGCTGCGCCCTAGGACTTTCATCACCATCTATCAGCTAGACCTCCAGCGCATAGCGGCCTTGCGCCGCCCCCTCTAGACAGCTCCGCTGTGCTGCGGCAAATCCTGAACATGGTAAGTTTTATTGAATCCCCGTGCCCTGAGAAACAAAGCCTTTTCGACGATGTTCAAGGATTGATCGTCGGCACGCTTCTTGTCTCACTTGCAGTAGAGTTCTTGCAAGCTTGCGACTTGTTCACAGGCCAAATCGCCGGCCTTTCTTTGGTCACCGCCAAGGCTACGGGAATGAGCTTTGGTGCAGTTTTTTTCTTTATGAACTTACCGTTCTATCTCATCGCGTATCTTCGTATGGGGCCAGCTTTTACGCTTAAAACTTTTGCCGCCGTCGGCCTTCTTTCAATCTGGAGTGCCATCCTCCCCAATTTCTTCACCCTATCAGACGTGCATCCTTTGCTTGGCGCTGCGTTAGCCGGTGTGACCGCTGGCGCAGGCCTCATCGTCCTCTTTCGCCACGGCGCCACTTTAGGGGGCGTCGGTATCGTGGCGGTCTGGCTTCAAGACACAAAAGGCATCAAAGCTGGCTGGGTCCAACTCGGATTTGACGTGCTCGTGTTTGCCGTGGCGTTGTCGTTTTTTGACCTCAACGCGGTCGTCTTCTCGCTCGTCGGGGCTGCGATTACCAATATAATGATTGCAACAAATCATCGTCGCGATCGTTATATCGCGCGCTAACCTCCAGGGACG
>Ga0189290_100285_pt1 | contig 14315 bp, 14 predicted proteins | sample UW140minimetaG_FD_130318 | JGI IMG/M metagenome (GOLD analysis project Ga0189290, IMG submission 130318) | Marine microbial communities from the Costa Rica Dome - UW140 mini metaG | ecosystem: Environmental > Aquatic > Marine > Oceanic > Photic zone | place: Costa Rica: the Eastern Pacific...
GCCGCCTCAAGGACTTTCGACGCATCGCAACCCGCTACGACAAGCTTGCCGCGAACTTCCTGTCCGCCGTCGCCTTGGTGACCATCATCGCTTTCTGGGTTTGATCGAGTCTCGACCCTAGGACACATAGCCACCCTTCGGGAACGTGCTTCCCATGATCTAGTGAAGCGGTCGGAGTGACGGAAATGCCCTTGACCCGTCCCCTGCGGCCGAGTTCATAGAGGGTGGGTTCAACCAAACAAGGTGACTCATGAACCCGTCGCTTCGCTGTTATACACCAGCCCAAGCCAGCGCTATTCTCGGTGTCTCCGCCAAGGCGTTGCGCCTCTACGAGCAGCACGGCCTCCTCTCGATCGACCGCACCCGAACGGGCTGGCGCACCTATGACGCTGCCGCAATGGCTCGGGCGGCCGAAATCGTCGCATTGCGGACTTTGGGTCTGAGCCTCGTTCAGGTTGCCCGGGTACTCGATGGGGAGCCACACGATTTGGACGCAGGCCTCGCAGCTCACGAAGCTCGCTTGCACGAAACGACCCAACGAACGGCTGCCGCTCTCGAACGGGTAAGGTCATTACGCGCCGAACTCACTGAAGGTGGCGCATCAGCATCCGCAACGTTGGCGCGGGCAATGGCCGAGAGTTTACCCGTGGCGGTCGGCTTCGCGCTGCCATGGCCGTGGGATGGCGAGTGGTTCGCGATCCACGACGTTCCCCGCCTATCTTTCATCACGGGGCCGCTCGGTAGCGGAAAGACTCGGCTCGCCCGAAGTTTCGCCGCTGCCCTGCCCGATGCCGCGTTCGTTGGCCTTGACCGCCTCCGCGATCCCGCCGTTGCGCGACGCCTTGCCGCCGATCCGATCCTTGCGGAACAGGTAGAGCGACGGCTGACGTGGTTGGTCGAGGATGGTGCAGAGCGCTCGGAGGCGCTGACGACGCTAGTCGTCGCGTTGGAATCCGCGACGCCCAGATCGCTCGTGGTCGATATGGTGGAAGAGGAGCTGAGCGCAGCAACGCAGTTTGCGTTGATGGCGCACCTGCGCCTCAGAGGAACGAGCAAGCGTGCGCTCGTCCTGATGACTCGTTCTTCGGCGATCCTTGATCTCGACATGCTGGAGGCTTCGGAGATTATCATCCTGTGCCCAGCCAACCATAGCGTTCCGCTTCTGTCCGCTTCCTACCCAGGCGGGCAGGGTTACGAAGCTGTGGCCACATGCATCGCCTCGCCCGAGGTCCGGACGCGTACCTCAGGGGTGGTCGCAATGCGCCCCGCTTGAAACAAGCTGGCAGCCAGCGTGCGCTCGCTACATCGAGCCGGCGTGACAGACTGAAGCTGAACGGCCGCTTGCGGGAATGGCCGTCGGCTGTGCTAACGGCCAGCATGGGTCGTGAGCGGTACGACGGCTTTCATGGCGACAGTGCAGGAAGCTGCCTGTCGGCTTTCGGCCCCAATCTGTCATTCAGAAATTATGTCTGATCTAGATGAAAAGGCGCGGAAGCCATATTCAGCGATATTATGAAGTTCTCGGGCGCGAAGAGGACCTCAAATATCTTTTTGGGATACTTGCCAATGTCACATCAGCAGCGCGGGTAGTGCCAACGAAAAAGCTGGAATGGATACAAGTAAGATCAGACGTACAAGATCGGCTAAAAGAAACGGCACGACCCCTGCAGCAACAGTCTCGAAGCGCAGGTCGTCGGACGCACTCGCAATGACAAAAAGGTTCATGCCTAGGGGCGGAGTAATCAAGCCGATCTCAACAACTGAAACCACAAGGACACCGAACCAGATTGGATCATAGCCCAAATCGACGATGATTGGGAAAACGATCGGCAGCGTGATCAGCATCATCGAGAGGCTGTCGAGGAAACATCCGAGGATCACGTAGATAACCAGGATCATGACTACGACGCCGATCGGCGCGAGTCCGAGCGCGTTGATCCAGTCTACGATAACCCGCGGCAGCGTCGATGTCTCAATGAAGAACTGCAGGACCGACGTACCGATTAATATCATGAACAGCATGCCGGTCGTAGCCGCGGTCTCAACCAGTGCCTCACGGGTCACCTGCCAGTTCAACTGTCCACGCATGGCTGCCAGAACGATGGCACCAAACGCGCCGACGGCTGCCGCTTCGGTAGGAGAGAACACCCCCACATAGATGCCGCCCATGACCACGATGAAAAGCGCGAGAATTGGCGCCATCTGCCGAAACGCCTCGAGGCGACTTGCGCCCGCAAGCCGTGCCGTCCTCGGGGCCCAATGCGGCTTCAAGCGTGCCATCGCGTAGACGGTCGCCATGTACAGTCCGGCGGCGAGGAAGCCAGGTATCATTCCGGCGAGGAACATCCGGCCGATCGATTGTTCAGTAAGAAGGGCATAGATCACCATGATGATCGACGGCGGGATGAGGATGCCGAGAGTACCACCTGCTGCCAACGCACCAGACGTCAGGCGCCGGTCATAACCGATCGCCGTCATCTCAGGCACCGCGACCCGTGCCATGGTGGCGGCTGTTGCCAAGCTGGAACCGCAAACGGCGCCGAAAAGAGCGCATGCCCCGATGGTCGCCGAGGCAAGTCCGCCGCGCCAGTGCCCGATCAAAGAGTTGAGTGCACGATAAAGCGAGGCCGAGAGCCCGGCCCTCGAGGCGAACGCGCCCATCATCACGAACAGCGGGATGACGGAGAGCGAATAGCTCGAAGAGGTTACAAAGGGCTGTGAGCCGAGCACAAATCCCAGGCTGAACCAGCCATTCAAGTAGACCCCACCGCAGATACCGACTGCGCCCATCGCGATTGCAACGGGAACGCGAAGGCCGATCAGAAACAGGAGAACGACGAGGCCGAGAACCCCGACCAGAGGAGGCGTCATGGCTCAGGCCCGACCCATGCTGGTGAACTCGCGTATTGCGAGCCATAGATTAACGAGGGCGGCGAGACCGATTCCGGCGATCAGCGGGAGCCAGTACCAGACCATCGGAATGCCGATCGACTGGCTGCGGTCTCCATAGGTGTATGCCGTCAGCATCTGTTGAACGGCGAACCAACACGCTCCGGCGAGAAACACCAGGCCCAGCATGGCAGCGAAGATCCGCAACACCTTTTGCCACCTCGGCGGCATCCGGATGGTGAAGACGTCGATCGATACATGCTGGTCGGAGGCGAATCCGTAGGGGATCGCAAGCATGGCGCCGATCATCGTACAGAGCGTGACAATGTCAGTCAGGCCGTGGATTGTCAGCGTGCTGACGGACCGCAGAGCGATATCGATAACCGTCAGTCCGACCGCGATCAGGAAAGCGACGGTGCCAGCAATCGCCAGCCAGAGGGATGCGCGTTTCAATAGGCCAGTTCCCTGTCGAGGGGGCGGCACCGCTGGCCGCCCCGGATGAACGCGTCAGTTCATTCGCATTCGGTAACGGCCTCGCCTATGGCAGAGTAGATCGACTTCGCCTCGTCGGACGGCAGGTCGGAATCATTCTCCAGATAGTTGTCGATGACCGGCTGCAGCCGCTCGCGCCATTTTTCGCGATCTTCGTCCGACATCGGAATGATCTCGTTGCCGTGGGCCTTGGCGGCTTCGATCGCTTCCTGATCCGTTTCGCGCCACCACTTCCCCCAGTTCGCGAACATCTCTGCGCTGACCTCGTCGATCACCTGCCGGATGTCCTCTGGGAGGCTATCGTAACGTCGCTCGTTGAAAACGATGTACATGGCGACGGGATTGATGCCTGCATCGAGATGATAGTTGAGCACCTCGTGCAGCTTGAAGGCACCGACAGGCCCCCATGGCATGATGTTGCCGTCCACGATGCCGCGCTCCACGCTCTCGTAGATCTCCGTGGGCGGCATGCCAACCGGGGTCGCGCCAACATCTTCCAGCATTGCCGTGATTGCCGGGGTCGGAGTGCGCACACGCATTCCGGCAAGGTCGTCGAGACTTTCTACCTTCTCCCTCGTATGGGCGGCACTGGGTTCCGTGACGGTCAATGAAAGGATATGTGTTCCCGGATAGTCCGCTTCGACCTGATCCTTGACCGCCATCAGAGCGCACGTGCCGACTTCTGCATTGGGAACGGTAAACGGAAGTTCGACCAACACCGAACGCGGGTGCCGTCCTCGCGGAATTGCCGGGATGCCAACCGAAACATCCACGACGCCTGCGCGAGCCTGGTCAAACTGTTTGGTCGCGTCGCCAAGCGAGGAGCCGGCCGGAAAGAACGTGAACGCAACGCGCCCATCGGTCTTTTCCTCGATCGCCTTCGCCCATGGCTCCATGGCCAGCGTCTGGATGAAGTGCGTCGAGGGAAACATCGTCGAGACTTTAAGATCGAATTCGGCTGCGAAAGACGGAACGGCAGAGCTCGCCATTCCGACAGCACACCCAAGGACGGTGAAGATCGTTTTCATTTCTATTCCTCCCATTTTTATTGTTTCGCCGGCAGCGTTATTTCTGCACCTCGCTGTAGTCGATCAGCTTGGACTTATATTCGCTGCGAGGTAGATTCCCCGCCGCGACCAGCGCGATATCCGTTGCTACGACGAGTTTGTCCCGCAGGCGTTGCCTGATGCGATCGGCGAGCCCATCCGGCTCCTGTCCGTCGGCCGCAAGTTCAACGAGCACCTTGAGTGGCGGGGTCTGCTTGACCCCCTTGTGACCAGGACGCACTGAGATGACGCCTGTCACCGCGGGTGCAAACTCGTTCACGACTTCGCGGATGGCCGAGGGAAACACATTGACGCCGCGCACTATGAGCATGTCGTCGGTGCGTCCAATGCATCGCACACGTGGCGAGGTACGGCCGCAACGGCAGGGCTCAGTGCGGACCGTCACATGGTCGCGTGATCGAAAGCGCAGCATTGGCGCCCCGCGATGGGCAAGATGCGTATAGACAAGTTCGCCACTTGCGCCATCCTCCATCGCGACCGCCTCGCCGGTATGCGGATCGATCAGTTCGATATGCACGAAGCCGCGCGCGCAGAAATGCATGCCCGTTTGCTCTTCGCATTCACCCCAGAGCGAGGCGCCGATGTCGCCGATCCCCATCGCTTCGGTCACCTTCGCGCCCCAGGCGGATTCGAGCTGGGAGCGCATCGCCGGTTCGCCGCCGCCAGGTTCGCCCGCGACGAGAATCCGCTTTACTGAATTGGTCGGAAGGTCCATGCCACGTGCCGTTCCCCACTCGGCGAGATAGAGTGCATAAGATGGGGTGCAGGCGAGCGCCTGCGGCTTTAACAGGTTCACCGCCGCCATCAACCGTTCGGTGTTGCCCGTCCCGACCGGCACGTGGCAAAGGCCGAGCCGATTGAACGAGTCGAGCGCGGCGCCAGCTACGAATGGACCGGCATTATAGGTTGTGACGATGCGCTCGTGCGGGGCGATGCCGGATGCCGCATAGCTCCGCGCAGAGGTGCGCACCCAGTTGTCGAGATCGGCCGCCGTTAGCGGAATATAACTCGGCGTACCGGTCGTGCCGCTTGTGGAATAGATGCGGGCCAGATCCTGCATCGAGGCGGCGAGATGCGTCCCGATTGGGTCGGCTTCGCTGCGCGTCGCCCGCAATTCGTCCTTTTCGGTCAACGGCAGCGCAGCAAGGTCATCCAGGCCACCGACTTGCTCTGCCGTCTCGAAGCCGGCGTCCTGGAACTTCTTCTGGTAGAAGCGGGAACGCTCAAGCAGATAGCCGATCTGTTGGCGGTAGAGCGCATCATCCTGACGATGCTGTTCCTGCCAGGGGAGAGTCTCGATTTCCGGCTCGTGCATCATGTCGGGGACTGACCTTCGGCTGGCTCATAGGAGATGGCTTCCTCGGCATGGGATGCCATCAGGAAACCGATCTGGTTTTGCTGCTCTTCGGCCAGATGGGCGAGGAGTCCGCCCGTGCGTCCGAGTAGTGGGATCGCCTTGATCATCGCCACCGGGAAGTCGAGGTCGAGCATGACAGCGGCGGTTGGCATCGACACGTTCATCGGCAGCGGCTTGCCCCAGGCTTCGGCGACTGCCGGCTCGAAGGCCCGGGCCAAGGCAACGTGGAGACCGGAGACGTCACGTTCTTCGGCCATTGTCAGAATGCGCTGGGCACGCGGGTCCACGGGGCGGTGCAAAGGATGGCCGAAGCCCGGCATCTTGCTGCCAGCCTGGCGCGTTGTGCGGGCTATGTCGGACGTGACCGCCTCGACGCTTTCGCCAGCATCGACCCGAACCTTGGCTCGGTGCAGGACTTCACCACAGAGCTCCGACGTTCCAAGGACGACTGTGCCGCATCCCAAGATCCCCGCAGCGACCGCTGCCTGCAATGACCGAGGATCGGCGTCGTAGGTCATGCGTGCTGCCACGGCTGTTGGCGTGAGCCCGTGTTCAGCAATCGCAATCAGAAGTAGATCAAGAAAATCGCGCTGGTCAGCCGTCGGCTCGCGCCCCGTGACCAGCAGATAAAAATATTCCGTGAAGGTTAGGCGCCCCATCAGGTCGGCACAGAGATCCCGGCCGCGAATGGTAATGCTCTCCTGATCCGCCGTGCAGATTCCGGACGTGGCTTTGGCGTGCTTGCCGATCAGCAAATTGCAACCTCCCATACGGGCTTCGTGAATGAGGCGGCCAGGCCATCGGTCCGCGAAGCTGTTTCCTAGCGCCGTCCACTCTCGATCCTACGGGGGACGTGTCGTTTAGGAGGCAACATTGTAGGACAAAATTGACGTCGTCAAGCTTGCCTAGCTCCCGATGCGGCGGCTAAGTACGCAGAACAGGACGGAGCCGCATGAACCACGAACTAGCAACGCAGGAACCCGCAGGCCGGGGTGGGACGGTCGATCGCCTCGTCGAAGGGCTGCGCGACGGGATTCTAAACAGTCGCTATGCGCCAGGGCAGAGGCTGATCGAAGCTGATCTCCGGCGCGATTTCGGGGTAAGCAGAGGGCCGTTGCGCGAAGCGTTCCGGCGGTTGTCGGCGGAAGGGCTTCTGCAGATCGTACCCAATCGCGGGGCACTGGTCCGACGTCTCTCCTATGAGGAAATGATCGAACTCTTCCAGATCCGGACCGCGCTGGAGGCGCTGGCCGTGCGGCTGGCCGCACAGGTGACTGGCAGCAATGAAGGCAGGCGCGTGGATTTCGAGAAGGCGATCGCACCAATATGGAACGACGCACCGCGTCTGTCAGGTCCCGCATATCATGAGGAGAACTGGAATTTTCACCAATCGATACTCGACGTCTGCGGCAACCAGCAGCTAGCCGAGCTTAGTCGCCAACTACAGTTACCGCTGATCATGCTCCAGTTGAGCGGTGCAATGACGCCTGCCATGTACGAGGAATCGGTAGTCGAGCACCGGACGATTGCCCACGCAATTCTGGCCGGCGATCCAGACGCCGCGGAGTGGGCACTGCGAGATCACCTAGGGCGGGCTCACCAGATCGCATCCCGCATGGATCGGACGGTCTTCAGAAGTTGAGTTCGGCGACATGAATTTCGAAGCGGTTACCGGCGCCTTCGGGAAAACGGCGCAAGTGCCCGAACGTGCAGAACAAGGAGAGTGTTGATGTCAGACAACCAAACACTGCTGCCCACCTCACTGGTTGGTTCTTATGCGCAGCCGGACTGGCTTATTGATCGCAGAAAGCTCGGCATGCGTTTTCCCCCTCGCGTGCGAGCTCAGGAACTGTGGCGCATCGCCCCCGAATGGCTCGAGGAGGCACAGAACGACGCTACGCTGATCGCAATCCGCGATCAGGAGCGGGCCGGGCTCGACATCATTACCGACGGCGAGATGCGTCGCGAAAGCTATTCGAACCGTTTCGCAACCGCCCTCGAAGGCGTCGACATCGATAATCCAGGCACCGCTCTTGACCGTAGTGGTCATCCGAACCCCGTGCCCCGCGTCACCGGTCCAGTCCGGCGCATGCATCCTGTTGAAGTTGATGACGTGAAGTTCCTGCGCGCCAATACGGATCGGCGGGTCAAGATCACCGTGCCGGGCCCTTTCACCATGGCACAACAAGCGCAAGACGACTTTTATGGTGACGAACGCGAAATGGCGCTGGCCTATGCCGCCGCGGTAAATGAGGAGATCAGGGACCTCTTTCTCGCGGGCGCCGATATCGTGCAGATCGATGAGCCCTACATGCAAGCGCGTCCCGACAAGGCTCGCGAGTATGGTGTCGAAGTCGTCAATCGTGCGCTTGACGGAATTGAAGGAGAGACAGCTCTCCACATCTGTTTTGGTTATGCTGCGGTGATCCACGAACGACCGGAAGGCTACTCGTTCCTGCCTGAGCTTTCACAATCGACAGTTCGGCACCTGTCAATCGAGACCGCGCAATCCTCGCTCGACTGCCAAGTGCTCGAGGCTTTGCCAAACAAAGGCATTATTCTCGGGGTTCTTGATCTGTCGACGCACGAGGTGGAGACAGCCGAGACCGTCGCTGGCCGGATTCGGCGAGCGCTGCCCTATGTTTCGGCCGATCGCATTACCGTGGCACCTGATTGTGGCCTGAAGTACCTTCCACGCGGTGTCGCATTTGGCAAAATGGAAGCCATGGCGGACGGCGCGGCCATCCTGCGTAGGGAACTCGCGGGATAGCGGAACTTGTTACGCGGCGAATCCGAATCGTTTCGCTACGGTGGAGCTTTTGGGCGTAGGACATCGCGAAACGACTATGGCGGAGCGAGAGTTGAACGTCGGCTTTCGCTTTGCAGACGCTCGGAAGCTGCCGGTCTCCTTCCGGCCCGTTCTCGTCGAGTAAGCAGCCAGACAGCAACGCGACCAACTGCGCTTATTCAGGTGGCTGAGCGGCGACCCCGGGAAGCTGCCATTTGTCGTCCGCAACGCCCGCAAGCCAGCCAAGGAGCTTGCCGCAAAGCAGATGGGCGCCTGCGATCGCCGTGACGACGGCCTGGAACTTGGTACCACCAGATGCGGCAGTGCCGCCGACTGCCTTCTTTGTCTTTGGGGCAGTGGTAAGTGCACTGTTGGGAACTCGTGGCGGAGAGGCAGAACTCTTCAGCTTGGCCATAGGTCAAACAGGATAGCAATCCGATGATCGAGGGTCGCGGCAAAGCCCGGCGGCTCAGGATCGAACCTGGCCAAGCACGGTGGGCAACAGGACCAACAAGTTCGCTTGGTAAGCCACCCTACTGGGGCTGCGCATCGAGTAGGCCTTGGAGGCTTTGTTCTGCCTCGACGAATAAGCGGTCGGCGTGCGGGGGAATCAGCGTGCGCCCGATCGCCTGCTGGAAATCGTCTCCAGCGATGACGAAAACGCCGTTCGACGCGGCGTCTCCGGTTTCGGAGGCGATCTCTTCGCGGGAGAGAGTGGTCACCATGACGGGGAGTACCCGTAGATGGGTGTGCCCAGACTTGGCTAGTTGGTCGCGCACGGCGACCGTGCGAGAGAGCAGCTTTGGCATCTTGCTGTCGGCCTTGAGCATCCCAATCGTGCATTCCACGACAATGAGGTGACCCTCCGCCGTCATCCCCAAGATGTCCGGACCGTCCTGAAGCACCTTCGTCCCGCCGAGATGGCACGTGTTGAAGCCGAGCATCCAGAGCAGGCAGGCGACAGCAGATTCGAGATCGCGGGAGCGCCTCTTCTCCTTCGTTTTTAGGAGTTCAGTCAGATCCTTCAGCTCGGGATCGAAGCGTTCAAAGGCGGATCTCCTCGGGTTTTGGGCGAGCAGCGGATCGACGATGAAGCCGCTGTGGTACGTCACGCCCTTGTAGCGGGCGTAGCAGTTGACCAGCGACGCCGCCGGCACGGGTATCTGCGTGGATCCGACATCTCGTGTTTCCTCGTCAATCCATTCGAGGTCGTCTCCGACGATGGTCTCTCTGGCGACCACGTTGTTCTTGTCGAGGACGCGGTAGCCGATGGAGATCTGCGAGCGATCCAGACCCTTCGTCGCCAGTACCCCGATCTTTGCCGTTTCGCCCGTCACCTCGTTGCTTAGGTCCACCGCGACGATGCTGCCTGCGACCGCCTCGACGATTGCCGAGCGCTCGATGATGGCGCCGATCCCGAAGTCGATGCTGAGTTCGTTGAGGTTGTCATAGGGTATGACTGCCGATCTAAGGCTCCAATCGAGGAGAGGGTTCTGCCAGTGATCGGCTTGGTCGGTTCCTCGGATCTGGAGGACGCCCGTGCGGGTCTGCTGAGCGAGAACCTCGGGATGCAGCGGGATGAACGTCGCCGCGAAGCTTCCGGTCACCTGCGGAAGTAACGCAAATTCGCCCTGCGGAGTGATCACCTTGCCCTCCAGGGCGTGTTTGATGACATCGCTCGGCATCAGGCCCAAGTCGGCCAGCGTGAACCGCTGGGCTACGATCTGATCCGACACAAAAAGCTTAGGAACCAGCTCCGTCGAGGCACCGTGAAAAGTCATGCGTGCCTTGACGATGTGGGACTGCGGTTCCGCGATCCGCGCGATGTAGGTCAAATAAGCGATCATCGTCGACGGATACCCGGCGATTGCCGCTTCGAAATCGTGCAATGCTCGTTCGTTGCTCATGGGACCGAGTGAAGCAATCCGCGTAGAACATGACAAGAGAGTGCACCCGCATGGGCCCCGCGCCCGTCGTGCCCCAAAGTGAACGAAGGGCAGCTATGTGATGACCGCTGCTCGAAACCTGCCGGTCCGCAATCGTGAAGGGTTTCGGGCGCCGCGAGGCGTACGAAAGTCGCGGAAGAACGAACCCGCGGGATGCCGCTCGGTAGTTTATGGGGTTTTCGTCTGACGGTGGTGCGAGGTCGAGAGGCGGTTGCCGCCGGACGGTATGGAGTGCCGATCTCGCCCCTGTCGTTCTGGAGTCCGCGACTTCGCCGAGAAGAGTGAGGAAGGGACGCGGGAAGGCCGGCTGACGCCTTCGCGCGCCCTTGGGACGCGCGTCATGGTCTCCCGAAGCGTCTTGTCTCGGGCCGATGACGGTGCCGTGCCATCCCGGATCATGGCGAACATTCCCGGCTTGAGGTTGGTGGCGGTGGCGGTCCTCGCGGCTGTCGCCAGCGCAGGAAGATGCCGACGACGCTCGTGGTGCCGCCGCAGCACGGACAGGTCGGGCGGTAGGGGGGTGGTTCGGGGACGTCTTCCTCCTCGGCGGTTGAGCGCGGCAGGATGGGCGCGCCGAGAAGTACGCGGATGCGATCGAGGCCGGCCTTGCGGTCAGGTCCCGTCAGGAACCCATAGTGCCGGATGCGGTGGAAGCTGCGGGGCAGGACGTGGAGGAGGAAGCGGCGAATGAACTCGCCCGCCTCCAGCGTCAGGGTGCGGTGGCGGGCGGCGCCGTCCTGGCGATAGTCCTTGATGCGGAAGGTGACGGTGCTGCCGTCGAAGGCGATGATGCGCCGCGACGAGATGGCGACGCGGTGTGTGTAGCGCGACAGGTAGGCCAGAACGGCCTCTGGCCCCGCGAAGGGTGGCTTGGCGTAGACGACCCAACGCTTACGCCGCACCGGCGTGAGATGGCGGGCGACGGCGCGGGGCTCGGCGAGGTGGGCGAGCGAGCCGTGGAAGGCGAGCTTGCCGGCCCCGTGGAGGGCGAGCAGCCCTTCGAGGAACTGGCGCCGGAACAGGGCGCCGAGCACCCGGACCGGCAGGAGGAAGGCGGGACGCGACGAGACCCAACGCGACCCGTTTGGCGAGAGACCGCCGCCGGGCACGATCATGTGGATGTGCGGGTGGTGCGTCATCGCCGATCCCCATGTGTGAAGCACGGCGGTGAGACCGATGCGGGCGCCGAGATGCTTGGGATCGGCAGCGATGCGCGTCATCGTCTCCGTAGAGGACCGGAACAGGAGATCGTAGACGGCCTTCTTGTTCTGGAAGGCGATGACACCGATTTCGGCAGGCAGCGTGAAGACGACATGGAAGTAGCCTACCGGCAGGAGGTCCGCCTCGCGCTCGGCCAGCCAGTCGCGCGCCGCGGCACCCTGGCACCTTGGGCAGTGCCGGTTGCGGCAGTAGTTGTAGGCGACGCGCAGATGGCCGCAGTCGTCACAGCCTTCGACATGGCCGCCGAGGGCGGCGGTGCGGCAATGCTCGATCGCCGACATGACCTTGAGCTCGGAAAGGCTCAGATGCCCGGCACGGCTCGTCCTGAAGGCGGGGCCCGCGACGCGCAGGATGTCGACGACCTCAATCCGCTCGCCCATCGCCTCAACCGGGCGAAGCCTCCTCGTGGTGAAACAGCGCGAGGCGATCGAGCGGGCTGACGACGGCCCGCACCGTGCGCACGGCGACCTTGGCGTAGAGCGCCGTGGTGTCGAGCTTGGCGTGGCCGAGCAGCACCTGGATCACGCGGATGTCGACGCCGTCCTCGAGGAGGTGCGTGGCAAAGGAATGGCGCAGCGTGTGCGGCCCGACGCGCTTGGGGATATCGGCCGCCCGTGCCGCCTCGGCCACGACACGATGGATCTGGCGGGTCGAGATCGGCCGATCCCAGCTCTGGCCGGGAAACAGCCAGCCCTCACGGTGAAGGATGCCCTGCCGGTGCCCCTCGAGCCACCACTCGCGTAGCAAGGCCAGGAGATCGGCCGAGAGCATGGCGTTGCGATCACGCCCGCCCTTGCCACGCTCGACGCGCAGCAGCATCCGGGTGGAGTCGACGTCCCCGACCTTCAGGCTCGCCACCTCGGAGGCGCGCAAGCCCGCGCCGTAAGCGACCGAGAGCGCCGTCAGATGCTTCAGGCGGACGGTGGCGCCGAGCAGACGGCGCACCTCGTCGGGGCTGAGAACATTGGGTAGGCTGCGGGGATAGCGCAGGCGCACCAGCTTGCGGGCGAGATCGGTACGGTCGATCGTCTGGATAAAGAAGAAGCGCAGTGCCGAGACGATGGCGTTCATCGTCGGCACACCGAGACCAGCCTCTTGGAGAACAATCTGGAAGCGGCGCAGATCCTCGGCGCTGGCCGTGTCGGGCGAGCGCCCGAGAAACGAGGCGAGGCGCCCGACGTCGCGCAGATAATTGCGCTGCGTCTCCATCGAGAAGCGGCGCATCGACATGTCGGCGATCAGGCGCTGGCGCAGCGGGCTGACCGACGCTGCGGGAACAGGCAGGGTGTTCATGGGAAGGCTCCGTTCGGGTGAAGGAGCCAGGATCGTCCGCCCGCACCGGGCAACGCTCAATCAGCGCAAGGCGCTCGCGTCAGTCCGCCAACAACGAAGCCGCCGCCCATCCCGCGGAAGCGGGTTCGTTCTTCGGCCCACGGCGGCATCTGAAATCATCGTCTGGCTGTGCCCTGTGGCCGCATCGGAAATCATTTCTGATCCGCACCTTTGCCGGACACTTCCTGTCGGCCATCCTGGCCGCGGGAGAACGACAATGGGAAGCTCGTGACAATTGTTGCCATCGCGATCACCAACGCGGTGCTGGCGACGATCCCACCAAGCGCTGTCGCCGCCTCGGTAGGGGCGCCGTGCACATGGCGGACAGCGAGCAGGGCCGGCACGTTGGTGGTACGGCGCACGGTCAGAAGAGCCAAAAGCTGGCGTGCCAGCCGGCCAGAGCAGCGCCATATCGACGAAGCCGAACAACGGCAGGCCGCCAACGCACCGGCGGCGATCAGCACGAGCGCCGGCAGGAACGGCACCGCGGAGCGCGGGGCGAGCATGTCGCCGCTGTTCTTCCCAGCCAACGGGTTCAATGTTCGCGTGGCATCACCTGTATCCCCCTCGAAGTTGCGCTTCTCTGGCGAGCCGATGCCAAGCGCTTCTCCAATGAGATAGCTTTCTCGAAATCAATTCCCGAAAATGGGGCCAGCTGGAGGCCGACAGGCAGGGGAACCGTTGCGACTGTGGGAAGCAGTTCATGGTCAATCTCTGCCCAGTCGTAGGCTTCGTGCTCGTCCCGCGCGGCGTGTCCAGCCTGTAGCCGTACCGCTTGTGGCACTTGCGCTCGGTAGTGAGTGATGCCGCGTGAACGGATCGAATGGAAAGTCTCACCGTAGGCGCGCCCGCGCGCTCCTGCTCGCTGCAACTGCTTGTTCACCCGCTTTGACAGCGCTGCCGGAGGGTTCGAAGTCGACATCGCTTCCGCGAATAGAAAGCCGCGGCTTTCCATCAACTCGACGATGCCAAGCCGCACCAGTTCCTGGTGAAGCGCAAAGGGGACCATCGATTCGTCGGTCTTGATCGGGGTTCGGGCCGTGCGCCCGGGGAGGACAACCGTCTCGGTGGGCCTCACCAGATAGTAATTGCCGATTTTCTCTAGGGTCGATACCCATTCATCCTATTGAAGCTTCGGAGCAAATCAGATTCCCTCGTGCGCAAAGGAGCCAAGGGAGGATCGGATGGCACGACTGTTCTGGCTGAACGACGAGGCGTGGGCC
>Ga0189290_100286_pt1 | contig 14261 bp, 13 predicted proteins | sample UW140minimetaG_FD_130318 | JGI IMG/M metagenome (GOLD analysis project Ga0189290, IMG submission 130318) | Marine microbial communities from the Costa Rica Dome - UW140 mini metaG | ecosystem: Environmental > Aquatic > Marine > Oceanic > Photic zone | place: Costa Rica: the Eastern Pacific...
AGCAAAGAAAATAGGAAAGGAGACCCAAGCATTGACCGCGTCATAAACAACGACGCATAACTGAAGGTGGGTCAAATCTCGGTGAAAATACCGGGTCAGTTCTCAGTGACAATCAACAGAGCGGCATCATACTGCGACAGGTCCAGATCTCTGAAGAAGCAGAAGCCTATCTCGTCCGCGTGCGTCGAGGGACAACTGTTCTGCGTGAGGAGCAAGTTGTTGAATCGGATTGGGTATATTCGGCCGTTTCGCAAGCCGTTGATGGCGGTGTGAATGGTACAGAAGTTGATGTGGCGCAAATTTCGGCCACCTACGGACCTGGGCTTTTCCGGTCCATTGCGCTCTAGACATGTGAAGGTGTCATGTCCTTCGCAGAAAGAATGTTTCATTCGATTTGGTTTTTGTGGTCTTCACGTCTTTGAATTTGCGGGACTTTGCTTAGGTGGTGTAGACTGGCCGGGATAAAAGGGGATCAAAATGGCTGAGACGCAACCCAAGGTGACCGAACTTGACCCGGTCTGGCAGCGTATTACGCGAGAAGCAGAAGAGGCGGTAAAGGAAGAGCCGTTGATGGGTGGCTTGGTGCATGCCTGCGTTTTGCACCACCGCACCATAGAGCGCGCGCTGAGCTATCGTTTTGCCGCAAAGCTATCGTCCAACGAGATGTCTATGGTGATCTTGCGCGAGATTGCAGACGAGGCGTTTGCGTCAGATCCGGAGATTGCAGAATCTGCGCGGGCTGATTTGAGCGCGATCTACGATCGTGATCCGGCGTGTCATCGTTTGTTGCAGCCGATCCTCTATTTTAAAGGTTATCAGGCGGTGCAGGCCTATCGCATCGGCAATTGGCTGTGGCGCCAGGGGCGTACGGACTTGGCCTACTTCATCCAGATGCGCACCAGTGAGATCTTTGGCATCGACATTCACCCGGCCGCCAAGATTGGCAAAGGCATTATGATCGACCACGCACATTCGATTGTGATTGGCGAGACCGCCGTGGTGGGTGACAATGTGTCGATGCTGCACTCGGTGACGCTTGGCGGGACTGGTAAAGAAGAAGAAGATCGTCATCCCAAAATAGGCGATGGGGTTCTGATTGGTGCTGGCGCCAAGGTGCTGGGTAACATCAAAGTGGGACACTGCAGCCGCGTGGCCGCTGGTTCGGTTGTGCTTCAAGAAGTGCCGCCATGTTCGACCGTCGCAGGTGTGCCCGCCAAAGTGGTTGGTGAAGCAGGGTGTGATCAGCCCGCGGTGAATATGAACCAAGATATTGGTGACTGTAACAAAGGCTGACAGGCTAATAATCAAAAGGAAAAAGGACCGCATGGTGCGGTCCTTTTTGGTGTCTGGAGCGCCGGGCTAGGCCAGCATTGCCATTGGGTTTTCCAGATTGTCGACAATGGAATTCAGCAACTGCGCCCCTAAGGCGCCATCAATCACACGGTGATCGACGGACAAGGTCACGGACATAACGGTTGCGACCTCCAGTTCACCTTCGGCGTTCACAACCGGCTTTTTGGTGCCCGCGCCAACTGCAAGGATCGCGCCGTGCGGTGGGTTGATCACCGCATCAAAGTTGTCGATGCCAAACATGCCGAGGTTGGAGATAGCAAAACTGCCGCCTTGGTACTCATGCGGGGCCAATTTGCGGTCACGTGCACGGGTGGCGAGGTCTTTCATCTCTGCCGAAAGAGCCGAAAGGGACTTCATCTCGGCGTCTTTGAGAACCGGAGTGAATAGGCCGCCTTCGATGGCAACAGCCACCGCTACGTCAGATGGGGACAGCTTCAGGATGCGGTCATTCGCCCATACGGCGTTGGCTTCTGGCACCTCTTGCAGTGCCAAGGCACAGGCTTTGATGATGAAGTCGTTTACCGAGAGTTTGGCGCCGCGTTTCTCCAGCTGTTTGTTGAGCTGGCTGCGGAAGGCAAGAAGCGCATCGAGTTTGATGTCGCGGCGCAGATAGAAGTGCGGGATCGACTGTTTGGCTTCGGTAAGGCGTGCGGCAATGGTTTTGCGCATGCCATCCAAGGCAACTTCTTCAAAGTCGCGGTCTGCGTACATCTTGAGCACTGTGTCGGCATCGGGCCCGGCCGGCAATTTGGCGGCTGGTGGCGGTGCAGATGGCTTTGACGCGCTGGCCGCTGGCTTTGCGATTGGCGATGCCGTCGCGCCTTCAACATCTGCCTTCACGATGCGTCCGCGTGGGCCGGAGCCCTGAATGGTCGCGAGGTCCAAACCTTTGTTGGCCGCTATGCGACGCGCAAGTGGTGATGCGAAGATGCGGTCTCCGTCTGCTGCAACAGGGGCTGCGGGTGCAGGTGCTGCTGAAACTGCGTTGGGAGTGGCTTCAGGTGCACTCTCAGTCGCTGTGGCAGGCGCGGCATTTGGTGTTGCCTCAATGTTGTCCGCGTTTTCACCCTCTTCGAGCAAGATGGCGATAGGGGAATTCACCGCTACGCCTTCGGCGCCTGCAGGCACCAAAATCTTGCCAATTACGCCGTCTTCAACGGCCTCAAACTCCATTGTGGCCTTGTCGGTTTCAATCTCTGCCAACAGGTCGCCGGAAGAAACGTCGTCACCTTCTTGGACCAACCATTTGGCTAGAGTGCCTTCTTCCATGGTGGGCGAAAGGGCGGGCATGAGGATTTCAATAGGCATTTGCGTGTCTCCTCACCGATAGGTCACTTGTTTTACCGCTGTGATGACCTCGTCAGTGGTCGTCAGCGCCAGTTTTTCGAGATTGGCCGCATAGGGCATAGGGACGTCTTTACCGGTGCAGTTAATCACCGGGGCGTCCAGATAGTCAAAGGCGCGTTCCATGATGGTAGCCGAGAGGTGGTTGCCGATGGACCCCACCGGCCAGCCTTCTTCCACAGTCACGCAGCGGTTGGTTTTCATCACTGAGGCGATCACCGTGTCATAGTCAATTGGGCGCAGGGTGCGTAGGTCGATGACTTCGGCGGAGATGCCGTCTTCTGCCAGCTTATCCGCTGCCTCAAGCGCATACTGCATGCCAATACCGAAGCTTACGATGGTCACGTCAGAGCCTTCGCGCCATATGCGGGCCTTGCCGAATGGAATGGTGAAATCATCCATGTTCGGCACGTCAAAACTGCGCCCGTACATGATTTCATTTTCTAAGAAGATCACCGGGTTTGGATCGCGGATTGCCGACTTCAGCAATCCTTTGGCGTCAGAGGCCGAGTAAGGCATGGCCACTTTGAGACCTGGAATTTGCGCGTACCAGGCTGCGTAGTCCTGGCTGTGTTGCGCACCGACACGTGCAGCTGCACCGTTCGGACCGCGGAACACCATTGGCGCGCCCATCTGACCGCCGGACATGTAGAGTGTTTTTGCGGCAGAATTGATAATCTGGTCAATGGCTTGCATGGCGAAGTTGAATGTCATGAACTCGACAATCGGCTTCAAGCCGCCAAAGGCTGCACCCACCGCAATACCGGCAAAACCGTGTTCGGTAATCGGGGTGTCGATGACCCGCTTGCTGCCAAATTCGTCCAGTAGACCTTGGCTGACCTTATAGGCCCCTTGATATTCTGCGACTTCTTCGCCCATCAGGTAGACGTCTTCGTCGCCACGCATTTCCTCGGCCATGGCGTCGCGCAGCGCTTCGCGCACGGTTTGCGCCTTCATTGGGGTGCCTTCGGGCCAGTCCGGTGTTAAATCCGGCGCTGGTGCCGCTGGAGCGGCCTGTGCAGGCACGGAAGCAGGTGCGGCGGCGGCCGCAGCAGGGGCAGGCGCGCTGGTTTCGGGCGCGGCTGGAGCGGCCTCAACGGCGCTTACATCTTCGCCCTCTTCGGCCAAAATGGCGATGGCGATGGCGGTGTTCACAGCCACACCTTCGGTGCCTTCAGTGATTAGGATTTTGCCAATCACACCTTCGTCGACGGCTTCAAACTCCATTGTGGCTTTATCGGTTTCGATTTCGGCGAGAATATCACCGGATTGCACGGTGTCGCCTTCTTTGACCAGCCATTTGGCCAGCGTGCCTTCTTCCATTGTCGGAGAGAGGGCGGGCATGAGAATTTCAGTAGCCATATTTTTGTCCTCTCGTCGGCTTAAGCGTAAATGTCGGTCCAGAGTTCGGACTCGTCTGGCAGGGGGCTCTCCTTGGCAAACTCAGCCGAGGCATTCACAATGGCTTTGATCTCTTTGTCGATCGCCTTCAGATCGTCCTCAGAGGCGTGTTTGCCGGTCAGAAGCATTTGACGCACGTTCTCAATAGGGTCACGTTCCTCGCGCATTTTCTGAACTTCTTCGCGGGTGCGGTACTTGGCCGGATCGGACATTGAGTGTCCGCGATAGCGGTAGGTCTTGACTTCAAGGATGTAGGGGCCTTTGCCTGAGCGGCAGTGTTTCACGGCGCGTTCGCTGGCGTCTTTGACCGCCAAGACGTCCATGCCGTCAACCATTTCCCCTAGAATGCCATAGGCTTCTCCGCGTTTGTAAATGTCGTGAGAGGAGGTGGAACGGGCTTGGGCGGTGCCCATCGCATATTGGTTGTTTTCAATCACAAAGATGACGGGCAGATCCCAGAGAGCGGCCATGTTGAAGGTTTCATAGACCTGGCCCTGGTTTGCAGCGCCATCACCAAAATAGGTGAAGGTCACGCGGCCGTTGTCTTTGTATTTATCTGCAAAGGCCAAGCCCGCGCCCAGTGGCACCTGTGCGCCGACAATGCCGTGGCCGCCATAGAAATGCTTCTCTTTTGAGAACATGTGCATGGAGCCACCCTTGCCTTTGGAGTACCCGCCTTCGCGTCCCGTCAGCTCGGCCATCACTCCGTTCGCATCCATACCACAGGCCAGCATGTGGCCGTGGTCGCGGTAGGAGGTAATACGCTTGTCACCGTCTTCTGTTGCGGCTTCAAGGCCCACAACCACGGCTTCTTGACCGATGTAGAGGTGGCAGAAGCCGCCGATCAGTCCCATGCCGTAAAGTTGGCCAGCCTTCTCTTCAAAGCGGCGAATTAACAGCATGTCGCGGTAGTATTGCGTGAGTTCTTCGCCCGAGACGTTGGGCTTCTTTGCAGCACGTTTTGCCGCCATGGTGGCTCCTCCCAAAGACAAAATGGTTTAGCGTTAAACCAAACTTGCAGGAAGGGTAGCGGATCACCACATGGGTTGCGAGTGGAAAAGGTTGTTAATTGTCGGGAAGCTAGCGGATTTAGCGAATGACAAGCTCGTCCGCACGGATCATGCCCAACACGTCACGGGCTTGTTGGTCCAATAAATCAAGATCCAAGTAGCTGTCAGAAAGGCGGCGAGTAAGGTTTTCCATATGCAAGACTTCGGCCTGAGCCAAAGCCAGCTCCGCTTCCAGCTGCTGTTTTTCCGCAAGAATTTCTACGCGACGAAATAGACCATAATCACCCTGTACGGCGGCAAATGTGAAGTAGATCGCCAGCGTAAAGGCGATGCCAAAAAACGCAAGAGCGCCGAGGGCCGGCTTAGTGGAAGAAGATGTCATTACTGCCTCTGATCGCGCCTTAGCGGCGTCTGTTCTCTTTTTATCGTAGGTGATTCGCCCTGTGAATCCCTTTAGTACATTTTTTTCACTATTTTTTCTGAAGTTAGGATTGGTATTCGGACGCGAGTTTGTACGTCGGTATTGCGTTGGTTTCGCGACTGTTTCGCGGAGGTGTGATTTTTCGAGAGGCGCTGGTGTTGCATGTGTTGGCGCATCGGGCGGCGTGCACACCAAATGTTGGCGTCTGATCTTCCGTTTTCCTGTTCTATCGGTGCTCCATCCTGCATGTCGCAAAACTTTTCCCTCTCGCTCCTCCCGGCATTCTCTGCCAAACTTCGTTGCAATGACAGTTGGCGCATAGGCCAAACAATATGAGGCAGTTGGTATGAGTTTTTCACGTCGCAATTTTTTGGTGGGCTTGTCGTCGCTGGCGTTGGCGGCTTGTCAGGGCACATCAACCACGCCGTCGCGGCAAACGGCCTCGATTGCGCAAGGCTTACCGGTAGATTTGCGGCCGACACCTAACAGTGCGTACGACGCCTGGGTGGCAGGCTTTCGCGGGCGAGCGGTCAGCGCGGGGATCAGTGAGGCCACGTTGAACGCGGCGTTCCGAAAAACGGGGTATTTGCCGGGCGTGATCAAGCGGGATCGCAATCAGGTGGAGTTTACTCGCACATTGGAAGACTATTTAGCGATTGCGGCCTCTGATGAACGGATTGCCAAGGGTAAGGCGGCCTTTGCGCGGCATGACAGCACGCTGCGCAAACTGGAGCAGAGCTATGGGGTGGATGCGGAGATCATCTGTGCCATATGGGGCCTGGAGAGTTACTACGGAGATCGTAAGGGCGACATCCCGGTGATCTCGGCGACCTCGACGCTGGCCTTTGATGGGCGGCGCGGGAGTTTCTACGAAAAGCAGTTGATTGCAGCGCTGAAGATTTTGCAGAATGGCGATATCACGGTGGATCGCATGACCGGCAGCTGGGCCGGGGCGATGGGGCATACACAGTTTATTCCGACAAGTTATCAGGCCTTTGCGGTGGACTACACCGGCGATGGGCGGCGCGACATCTGGTCAGATGATCCGTCGGATGCCTTAGCGTCCACGGCGGCCTATTTACAGAAAAATGGCTGGACACGCGGGACCAAGTGGGGGCGAGAGTTGCGGGCCGGTGAGAGCGCAGCGCGGGTGATCCAGCCGCAGGCCGGTGGGCCGCGGTTTGGCGTGACTGGGAATTTCTCGGCGATCAAGCGCTACAATAACTCCGACAGCTACGCCATTGGCGTAGGGCATCTGGCAGATCGTATTGCCGGTGGCGGGCCTTTGCGCACGGCGTTTCCGCCAGATAAGTACGGGCTCACAAAGGATGACCGGATTGCGCTGCAGTCACGCCTGACGGCGCGGGGGTTTGACACCGGTGGGGCAGACGGCGTGCTGGGGCCAAAGTCGCGCGCGGCCATCGCCGACTATCAGCGCAGTCGGGGATTGGAGCCCACGGGCGATCCGTCACAGACTTTGCTGGCCTCATTGGCGTGAATAGAAAAAGGCGCCCCGTGATGGAGCGCCTTTTATGATTTCATTTTCTTCGGCTTAGCCCGCGATGGAGGCCTGATAGATGCCTTCGATGCTGTCAGCGATAGTGGCGGCGAACTCGTCGTCGCTTTGCTGTGCAGACAGGCCTTCTGTCAGGGCACGGGAGAAGCTGGCGATCATGCCGGTGTTTTCAGCCAGTTTGGCGTTGGCGTCTTCGCGGGTGTAACCACCAGAGAGGGCCACGACCTTCATTACGCGCGGGTGGTCGACCAGAGCTTTGTACTGGTTCGCTTTGTTGGGCAAGGTCAGTTTCAGCATGACCTGTTTGTCGGCGGGCAGTGCGTCCAGCTCGGCGGTCAGTTGGGCCAGAAGGATGTCCTCAGCTTCGGCTTTGTCGGCAATTGAGATGGTGACCTCTGGTTCGATGATCGGCATCAGGCCGTGGCCGATGATCTGTTTGCCCACTTCAAACTGTTGGGACACAACCGCTTTGATGCCGGTCTCGTTTGCAGCGGAGATCACGGAGCGCATTTTGGTGCCAAACACGCCTTTGGCAACCGCACGTTCACACAGCGCGTCGAGCTCTGGCATCGGCTTCATCACTTGACAGCCGTTTTCTTCGTCGGCGAGGCCCTTGTCGACCTTGAGGAACGGTACAACGCCGCGCTGTTCCCACATATAGGTGGGTGTTGGCACGCCGTCGATGTCGCGATCCATGGTCATTTCAAACAGGATTGCGCCAACCACTTTGTCACCGGTGAAAGCCGGTGCCTGAGCGATGCGGGAGCGCATACCGTGGATCAGATCAAACATCTCTGCGTCGTTGCTGAATGCATCGGCCTGAACGCCGTAGAGGCCAAGCGCCTTTGGGGTGGAGCCGCCTGATTGATCGAGCGCGGCGATGAAGCCTTGGCCGTTGGAGATTTTTTCTGCTTGAGCTTGGTTAGACATATCTGTCCCCATGAAAAAATGGTTGTGAATAAAGGGTTAAAGGCCCGTTGTCCTTGCTCATAGAGGAGCCAGACAACGGGTGCAATTATGGTGGCGCTACCGCTATTTAATTTGAATGTCGTATTAATTTTGCGCCTGTGTTTTGCGCGGTTTGCGCAAGGCGGGTGTTATTGGCTGAGTGCGGCGACGCCGGGCAGTTCCTTGCCTTCCATCCATTCCAGGAATGCACCGCCTGCGGTGGAGATGTAGCTGAAATCTACAGCCGCGCCGGAGGCGTTGAGCGCGGCGACCGTATCACCACCACCGGCCACGGAAACCAGCGCGCCAGATTTGGCGAGCGCAGCGGCTTTAAGGGCTGCGGCGTCGGTGGCGGCGTTAAACGGCTCAATCTCAAAGGCTCCCATGGGGCCGTTCCAGATCAGAGTTTTGGAGGCCTCAAACACTTCTGAGACCTTTGCGACGGTGGCCGGACCTGCGTCGAGGATCATGGCGTCAGCTGGGCAGGCATCTGCAGCAACGGTTTCATTGGCGGCATTGGCGGCAAATTCGCGCGCCACAACCACATCGGTGGGAAGCACGATGGTGCAGCCAGCGGCTTTGGCTTTGGCGAGGATTTCAGATGCGGTGTCTGTCATGTCATGTTCGGCCAGTGATTTGCCCACGTCGATGCCTTGCGCAGCGAGGAAGGTGTTGGCCATGCCGCCACCAATCACGACGTTGTCGACCTTGTCGACCAGATTGCCAAGCAGTTCCAGCTTGGTGGAGACTTTGGCACCACCAACAACGGCGGTTACAGGGCGGACGGGATCAGCCAATGCGCTTTCCAGAGCAGAAAGTTCGGCCTGCATCAGACGACCCGCACAGGCGGGCAGGGCCCGGGCGAGGCCACAGGTGGAGCTATGGGCGCGATGTGCGGCAGAGAAAGCGTCGTTGCAGAAGACGTCGCCGAGTTTGGCCATGGCTGCGGTCAGGTCAGCGTCGTTTTTGGTTTCGCCTGCATGGTAGCGGGTGTTTTCCAGCAAAAGCACGTCACCTTCAGGAAGCGCGTTCACGGCGGCCTCGGCAGCAGGGCCGACACAATCTGCAGCAAAAATCACCTTGGTGCCAAAGGCGGTTTCCAGAGCAGGGACGAGTTGTTGCAGAGACATCTCTGGCACGCGTTCGCCTTTGGGACGGCCAAAGTGGGCTAGCAGGATGGGCTTGCCCCCGGCGGCTAGGATGTCCTTTACGGTAGGGACAATGCGGTCGATGCGGGTGGTGTCAGTGACCAGGCCGTCTGCAATCGGCACGTTGATGTCCACGCGGGTCAGCACCCGCTTGCCGCTTAGCTGCATTTCATCGAGTGTCTTCCAAGCCATTGCAATGTCTCCCCGGGTTGGGTTGTGAGGTTTTCTTCGCCCTAGCATATTTGAGCTAAGGATAAAGGTACAAATTCAGTACCTTGCCGAAAAGTCTACTAAATGGCTTGGTTGGCATAGAAATGCGCTAGCATTGTGGTTTGTGTCGCTAACAAAGGTTAGCTTGAGTAGGTGTCTGTACAGGACTTGAGAGCCAGCGCGTCGTTTGCAGCAATGCTGCTGCCTTCGGGGGAAGCCTTTATGCTTTGCTTTCCTTCAGCGGATGTAACCACAGTCAGTTTTGTTTCGATGCCCAGCTTGTCTGTGCAAGAGTCAAGTGCAGCCTGTGATGGCACGTTACTGGATGAACACGATGCCAAAACTGTCAAACCGGATAGTGCGATAACTGCGCATCTTAGTTGGGTTTTCATTGTCAGAAAGTCTTCAAGATTTAGTTTTGAGCACCACCGCATTCTCAATGCGGGTGAAGGTTTCACTTACGTTCTTACGGTTGAATGGTCAACTTGAAAATCAACTCAGGAAACGCTCTCTTGGCAATCCTTGTGCAGATGATTAACTATCGCCCAAGCATTCAGATAGGAGCGCCGATATGGCTGAGATCAAAGATCCCGAAAACACAATCCTGATGGAACTGACCGGTGGTACGGTTGTCATTGAGCTGCTGCCCGATGTGGCACCGGGCCATGCGGAGCGTATGAAAGAGCTGGCACGGTCCGGTCAGTATGACAACGTGGCGTTCCACCGTGTGATCGACGGCTTCATGGCGCAGACTGGGGATGTGGCCAACGGCAATATGGAAAATGATTTCAACCTGCGCATGGCGGGCACCGGTGGGTCCGACCTGCCAGACCTGAAGGCGGAATTCTCCAAGCTGCCGCACGACCGTGGCACCTTGGGCGCGGCCCGCAGCCAGATGCCGGACTCTGCCAACAGCCAGTTCTTCATCAACTTCAAGGACAACCACTTCCTGAACGGTCAGTACACCGTTTATGGTCGTGTGACCTCCGGCATGGAGCACGTGGACGCGATTGTGAAAGGCGAGCCACCTGCGAACCCAGATCGCATGATCAGCGTTAAGGTTGCGGCAGATGTCGATGCTTAAGCTTGCAGCTGCCTTTGCTGTGTTGGCCAGCCCTGCGCTGGCCACCGGCCTTCAGATTGAGGTTGCAGGTGAGGCCAATGGCGTCATCACCATCGATCTTCTGGAAGACGTGGCCCCGAAGCATGTTGAACAGATCACCGCGTTGGCGGCAGAAGGCCAGTACGATGGCGTGGTGTTTCACCGCGTGATTGAAGGCTTTATGGCGCAAACAGGTGATGTGGAATTTGGCAAAGTTGGCGAAGACATGCGCATGGCGGGTCGTGGCGGATCGGATCGCCCGGATTTGCCTGCGGAGTTTTCCGACATCAACTATGACCGTGGTGTGGTGGGCATGGCGCGCAGCCAGAGTCCGAACTCGGCCAATAGCCAGTTTTTCATCATGTTTGCGCCAGGTCCATTCCTGAACGGTCAGTACACTGTTGTGGGCCAAGTGACTGATGGCATGGATGTTGTTGATCAGATCAAACTGGGCAAAGGTCAAAACGGTGCAGTGATTGGCCAGCCTGACATGATGAAAAAAGTCACTGTGACCGAGTGATCTGCGTCGCGCCTGTGACGTGAAGCACCAAAGAAAGGCCCATCGCAGCAACTGCGGCGGGCCTTTTTGTCGAATTGGACTTCGGTCATTGCATATATTGACCAATCTCTTTTTGGAGGTCCGCTACTCGTCTGATTGACAGCCGCCCTGCGCATTCAGCAATATCTGCATCCGCCCCGGAGTTAACGGCGCCAAATTGACCGGACAGCAAACACGTGGTGTCGCGCATTTTGACCCAGGCTCGTTGTGATTTTCGCAAAAGCTCTTCTTGATCTTGCCATGCCGTACCTCGCAATTGTTGTTCGGCATTTTTTGCGGCGTGAACAGCTTCTTTGTAGAATTGATTCAACGTTTCATCGGCTTCGGATCCGAACACATTTTGGCATGCGCGACCTAACAGACCGACGGGCTCGGCTTCTAAGCAGGCGTCTAGCTGAGAAATGCTGCAGGTTTCGAAATCGGCTGCGGTTGGCTCGCAATGGTCCAAAGTTAAGTTTTCGTGTGCGTCCATGGCGCTTGCCGTTTGAGCAGTTAACGCGGTGAATACCGCGCCGATCAAAAGCGATTTCATAATGTCTCCAGGTTACCAATTACAGATTGTCTGGAGTACATTTCACTCAACTATGTCGATAGTTTGAGAAAAATGCGCCCGCCAAAGGACATGCTTTGGCGGAGTGCTTTTTGTAGAAAACGTTTTAGTGCATCGGACGCTCGGATGCTGGCGTCTCCTGCGTGTCCCGAACGTACCAGGATGGCGTGGCCTCAGGTATCGGTTTGCAAGTGCTTTGGTTGTTCACGCCACGCTGCCAGACAATTGGGCGCTCCGCTGGGGTCGCGTCATGGATTGATACGCTGAGCTTGGTGGCGTCGTGCTGGGCCGTGACTGTGATCTGAGATCCCACGGAAACTGCCGTGGACTGTTCCAGCAAGTAAGAAAAACGGCCCCAATGGCCGTCGGTGTTCAGGTCGTTGGACACTGAAATGCCCGGCGCCAGCACCATGTCAAAGCTGACCACAACCGCGTGGGCGGTGCCCACCGTGCTGGAGAACAGCGGTAGGGTGGTTTTGCCATGGGCCATGTCTGGGTGCGCGAAATCAAAGTGGAATAGGTCACTGGTGGGGCCCAAGGGGCGTAGGCCGCAGGCGGCGGAGTCATTGGGGGTTACCTGTGCAACATTGGCAAACTTGTGGAAGGAGGAGAGATCAAAGCCTTCGGCCTCAAGTGGGCGGTACTGATTGCGCAGGGCGGCGCTTTCCACCAACTGCGCCTTGAGTGTGCCGCTTTCAGGCACCGCGCGGGCGTTGGGTTTGGCAAGATGTTCCATCGCGTGGGTCAGCGTGGCAAGCGCGCCTTCGCCCAGCAGGTTGCTGTCGACAATTTCAGAGACCACAACGTCGGCGCGTTCCGGCAGGTCTTCGCCAATGATCAGCTCATGCGACCATTTGGACAGCACGGTGATTTTATCGCTTAGGCCATTGTCGGCGATCACCTGTTTGGCGGCGGCAGCAATGAGCGGCTGACCTTCGATGGCGTAGACATGTGTGGCCCCAGCACGGGCAGCGAGCATGGCGGTGAGACCAGCGCCGCAGCCAATGTCGAGCACGATGTCGCCCGGTTGCACCTTGGCGGCGATGGCCTTGGCGTAGGCTTGGTTGCGCACGGTGTCAGCGAGCATAGGGAAGTGCCATCGGGGCACAAACATTTGATGTAATTGCTCTTTAAGGAGATGCGCCGCGTGGTTGTGCGGGTCTTTCTCAAGCGCTTGGGCGAGCAGATTGGAGGTGTGCACACCGCCGTCGCCCAGCGGGGCGTTTTCGGCGAGGGCTACAAGGCTGTTGGCATCCAGCATCTCAAAATGGGGCTCAAACTCGGCAATGAGATCAAGGTCGGCGGCAGAGGGTTGTTCTTCTAACAACTTTAAATTTCCTTTTTTGAGGCAAATGCTGCGGACCTAGCCATGCGACAGAAGCATTGAGGATTGGTAAAAAAGGAAAAGAAGTCAGAGTGCAGAATCTGCCTCGACAAATGCCAATAGCAAGAGAACGAAAAGCGCCAACAGGAACATCGCAGACAACCCAACCCGAATAAGGTGATGGACCAGTTCTCCGTCATCTTCGGTGCGCGCTAGCGGTGACATGAAACGCTCAATTGGTAAGACACACATGTAGACAACGGCCACGCCTAAAATAACAATGGTCATATCGCCGGACATCACGTTGGTTTCTCGAAAAAGCGTCATGGTCACGACAGAACCCAGTCCGAGAATCCAAAGCGTAAACACGTTTTGACTAAACATCGCGGCGGGTTCAGTTTTTGGGTCGGATCCATAGTCGCCGCGTGCGACACGGTCGATGAAGAAGGCCGCCAAAATGCCAAAAACACCCAAGGGCAGCGCAACGTATTGGACGGCGTTCTCTTCTCGCATCGGTGGGACAAACAAAACAACATACGCCAGAACGCACATTGCAAGTATCGCGAAGCGAAATGCGATGGAATGTGGGGTTTTGGTTGTCAGCATAAAATTGGCTGCCAAGATCAGTATCGCACCAAAGAACACCTCGGACGGCGTCGAGTCCGCATAGCCAAAGGCGCGCAGGAAAAGGATGCCAAGAAACGGTGCAAAGGCCCAGATCATATTGAGATTGCTGGAGCTGCTGAGGTTGTTGGCTATATTGGCCAAAGTCGACCCTGTTGATGAGATGAGCGCGCAGAGGCAAATACCTGCAAAGAAAACAAAATCTGCGGTTCCCAGTTGGGGGCGCCAGTCAAAAAGTGCCCAGGCTAAACCCGTAACGCAGAGCATAATTATAGTAGCCCAGACCCGCAAAAAGAGGCCATGGTAGATTCCGGCGACAAAATTCATTTGTTTGCGTTAGGCGGCCTCTGTTGGCGTTTCGTCAGGGTGTGGTTCGGGGGGCAGTTGGCAAACCAAAAGAAAGTTCTTGGCAATGGTTCTGGCGTTGCGGGTTCCGAACATGAAGGACGTGGCCATAAGAACGGGGGCCGCAACCCCTGCGAACAATGCCGTCAGGCTTGTGTCCAATGGAGAGACACCGGGATTTGCTCCTGTTACAGCCGCCACTTTGGCGGAAGAAATGAGGACAATGCCGCAAATGCCAACTGCCAAGAATATCAGGGTTGTGGGCAGGCCTTGGTGGTGATCAAACCCGCCGGGTTCTCCGCGCCGGTAGATCATGGTGAGAACTAGGGCCTGTTGATGTTCAGGATTCCCAAATCATCTGACTTCTGATTCAAGTTTGCAAACAGAGGAGAGCAGCCTTGACCAG
>Ga0189290_100287_pt1 | contig 14252 bp, 9 predicted proteins | sample UW140minimetaG_FD_130318 | JGI IMG/M metagenome (GOLD analysis project Ga0189290, IMG submission 130318) | Marine microbial communities from the Costa Rica Dome - UW140 mini metaG | ecosystem: Environmental > Aquatic > Marine > Oceanic > Photic zone | place: Costa Rica: the Eastern Pacific...
GTTCGATGATTGCCCACTGTGCATTGGTTAGGACTCTTCTGGTCAAGGCTGCTCTCCTCTGTTTGCAAACTTGAATCAGAAGTCAGATGATTTGGGAATCCTGAACGTCAACAGGCCCTAGTCTACCCAGGATTCCAAACCTGAAGGAACATGCATTGACCTGGCTGCGCCGTTGGATTTTTCGCTTCTCGCTCCGTAGCTTTTTACTGGGGCTTGCGTTCTTTGCCGCCTCCATGACGCCTTCCCTTATTCCGAGAGGGGCTGTGGAGCAGGGTTTTCTTGGCGGCGTGGTCATCGCGATTGGCTATCTGTTGGGGCAATCCCTGAACCTGATCTGGCAAGCGGCGGATTTACCGCGCCTTGGCGGCCGCATTGGCACCGTCTTTGACACTCTACTGACGTTTTGCGTGATCGCGCTGACCATCTGGATATTGGTCTACAGTCTGGAGTGGCAGAATGAACTGCGCGCTAAGATGGACATGCAGGCCGTGGAAGGGCGGCACCTCACCCGTCTGATCACCCGAACCTCGCTGACCTTTCTGGGGCTTTATGCATTGGGGGCACTGGTGGCCGCGTTGTTCCATTGGGTGCGGTCGAGGTTTTACCGCATCATGCCGGCGCGCCGCGCCAATGTGCTGGGTGTGGTAGCCGTCTTTGCCATTCTGTTTGTTATCACACGTGACGGGATTTTTGACCGCGTCGTTGCCTCTCTGGATCAAAGTTATGAAGCAGCACAGGAGCTGTTTGACGTGGCCCCGCCCCTGCCGCCACATGTGCACCAATCCGGCTCCACCGCGTCGCTGATTGATTGGGCCGCCATGGGGCAGCCCGGGCGGGACTTTGTACTCACAGGGCCGAACGCCGCAGCGATCTCTGCCTTTACCGGCCAACCTGCCATGGAACCGCTGCGGGTCTATGTGGGACGCGCCAATGGCGAGACACCACGGGAACGGGCTGAGTTGGCCTTGGCGGAACTGATCCGCGTCAAAGCGTTTGAGCGCGAAGTGTTGATTGTCACCAGCCCAACCGGCACTGGCTGGATGGATCCGGGTTCCCATGATCCGGTGGAGTATATGCACAATGGCGACATCGCCACAGTGAGCGTCCAGTACTCCTATTTGCAGTCGCCGCTCGCATTGATCTTGGAAACCCGCACTGGACTGGATCAGGCCACAGCGTTGTTGGAAGTGGTGCATGAGTATTGGGAGACTTTACCCAAAGACACGCGGCCCCGGCTGTATGCCCATGGGTTAAGCCTAGGGGCGTGGTCCTCAATGTATGCCACCAATTTGTTCCGCTTGCTTGATGATCCGATCAACGGTGCGTTTTGGGCCGGGCCACCGTTTCCCTCCCGCTTTTGGCAAACCACACAAAATGCACGTAATTCGGACAGTCCCTGGGTGTTGCCGGAGCTGGGTACAGGCTCTTTGGTCCGCTACGCCAACCATTTCCATGATGCCTCCCAAGCCACCGGACCTTGGGGTCGCATACGGATTGCCTTCTTACAGTACTCCAGCGATCCAATAGTGTTCTATGATCCGTTCTCGCTGTTTCGGGCCCCGGAGTGGATGAATGACCCGCCTGCCGAGGATGTCTCCCGACATCTGGTGTTTATTCCCATTGTGACCCAGTTCCAGTTAGCGCTGGATATGGCGCTGTCCTTTGGCGCCCCCCCTGGTCATGGCCATGCCTACTATGCGCGAGATTACATTTCACCCTGGGCTGAGGTCACGGCACCAGAGGGATGGACCCACGGAGATACAGAACGGCTGCAAGCACATTGTGATCTTGGGGTTGGGTTTGGTTGCCGAAATGGGACTGACAACTGACAAGTCCATGGTCTTTCGGCCCTGAGCTTAACGGGCCGAAAGGGTATTGATCACCGATCAGGCGTCTTCTGTTTCGCTGTTATTCTGTTTTGGCGCGCCGACATAGCCGGACACCGCCTGCAGGATGCGGAAGGCGGTGGACGCGTCGTTTTCGACCACGGCCATAAACTCGCTTTCGCCCAAGCGCAGCATTTCCAGATCGGATTTGGCATACATGTCCAGCGCGCGCTTCTCCTTGCGGATCAAGGCCAGCTCACCGACCAGGGTGCCTGCACCCGCCTCGGCCACTACATGGGATTGGCCGTCAGGGGTGCGGTAGCCCAGACCGGCCTCGCCTTCGAGGATCAAATAGGCGCCATCGGAGGGATCGTCGCCCATGTGGAAGACGTATTCGCCCGCCGGGGCGCTGTGCCATTGCGCGCCAAAGGCCAGGAGGCGCATTTGCCGACGGGACAACCCATTGAACATATCAGCAGAGGCCAGCGCTCGCATTTTGCGGCGCAGGTCGGCGCTGGCGGCGTTGTCGGAGTCATCCACCGCGGCCACACCGCTGTCTTTCAGGCGGCCGTGCTCCAGCTCCAACACCAGATCAAAACTGTCGGCGTCCTCAAACTCCTCCTCCAGATAGAGGAAGGTGGTGTTAGGCAGCAGCTCGCGCAGGTTGGCAATGGTGTGTGCTGCCTGTCCTTCCTCATAGTTGGCAAGGCAGCGGTTGAGGATCATCACATCAGGCTTTTTGATCGCCGCGCGGCTGATGGCAAGCGGCTCAGCAAAGGCCGATGGTAGACCCGCGCCACCGATGCCGGTGGGCACTGCGAAAAGCAGTTCGGCCACCTCTTGTTTCATGCCCGCCTCGGCCAAAGTCTGCGCAACGATGTCCCGGATTTGCTCGGCACGAGGACCAGCGGAGGCCGCCAATTTTCCGAAGATGGCGTTTTCCAGCACCGTCAGACCGGGGGCGTAGCGGTCTTCGCGCAGCGGCGCGAAGTAAACGGCAGTCCATTCGGAGAGCTTTTGCACCTCGGAATGGCGCAACTCCAGAATGGACTGTTTAAGTTCATCGGTGAAGCCCGCGCCGATACGTTCTGCCGACACCAGAAGTGGCAGCGAGATCATTTGTTCGAGCTCTTCCTGCTGCATATTGGCCAGACGCACATCGCGGCTTTTGGCAAAGAGCTCGACGTTGCGGGTGAAGTCACCCGCGTCAAAGCCAAGCTGTTGGAACAACGGGTGATCGGTACCGTCCACGCCAAATGTCTGGTTCAGCATTTCGATAACTTCGCGGCTCATGCGCAGGATACGATCTTCGATACCCAGTTCTTGTAAGAGTTTAAGGAATTCGCTGATACGTTCCTCTCGTCCATCGGTGATCATTTGGCGCGGCGTGGCAAAAAACAGGTTTGCGGCAACGGGTAAAGCCGGATTGTACTGTTCGCGGTCAAAGCGGAAGTAGGATTTGGTCAGACCCGCCTTATCCAATGCCTCGCGAATTTGCGGGCGTAGATCGACGAGGGTTTGCGCCAGTTCCGGGTGATCATTTTCGGCAAATGGCTGGTCTAGACCTTTTCGGAACAGCGCGTTGCCGGCGCCAGTAGCATCCATGACAGCCACCCACCAAGCATGCACGTCATCTTCATTAGAAAAATCGCCAAGCGCCGGGTTCACCCAGTCAGAAAACAACCTGTCGTCACTGTTACCGGTACGGCTGGTCTCATACGCGCGCCTTTTCTCCTCGGCTTCGCCCATTGGATCGGGCAAGTCCGACATGGGCTTCTGCTTAAGCGGCATAAGGACGTTATCACCAAAGGTACCCTCAAACACGTAAGGGGAAGGATCAGCATATCCCACACGCGTGGCGATCACACGTTGATGCAGGTCGTTGAGTTTGACGTCGCCAATGGAGAGAGAGCCACTTAAAGGCGTAATCTCACGCGTGAACAGCTCTGCTACGGCGCGGCGTTCTTCCGCGTCTTGGGAGCGGATGCCAATTACCGACCCTTGGCGCACTGTGGTGGAGATGCTTTCCAACACGCTGTCGCCATCATGATCGCGTACGTAGACATCTTTGAGAACGATGTCGCCGGAAAGACGAGGGATGTCCTGGGGTTCATTGTCGATCAGCTCTTCGTCCACCATACCGGACGGGCCAAACCGATCACCAATCAGGTGCCAGCGCAGCGACAAGTCAGCGACGCGATTGTAATAGTTCAGCAATTCTTTCCATGGGGACGACAAGTCTTTGTAAGCCGCCAAAGCCGCTACAAGCGCGCCGAGGGTCACTTGACCGCGGATCACCAGAAGGCCACCAACGAGGTAGAAGAAAAAAGGTGTCAGCTGAGTAATGAAGTTGTTGAGGAACTTCATGAAGAACTTCTTCTTGTAGATCGACAGACGGATCAGGAAGAGCGTTCCAAGGCGACGGGTGATTTGGGAGAGACGATAGCGCCAGCCGCCATTGCCGCGAAGTTCAGGCGTTCCAGTGGCGGTTTAGCCAATTTCCGCGGCCAGATGGCGGACCTGCACAATGCGGTCTTTGTTCAGCAGATTGATCTGACGTTGCAGCTTGGGGATCAGCCAAGCTTGCAAAGGGATTAGCGCGATCGCAGCAAGGCCAAACCAGACGTTCTGCAGAAACAGAAATGCCAGAATGGTGAGCATTTGCCCGGCCTGCATCACCGGCAGACTGATGGCGTCGCCCATCATCCCGCCAAGTGGCTCGGCCTCAGCCGTGACCATACTGACCATTTCACCCTGCGACGTGCGGCGCAGATAGGGCTGCGGGAAACGGGTAATGCGCGAAATCAGCGTATAACGATAGCGCCGCAACATGCGCTCAGACAGCACACCTTTCATGGTGTTGATGCGCATCTTCATCAGCCCATGAAACAGCACCGCCAACAGGAACAGACAGCTGAGCATGATCAGGTAGTTTTCCTGCGTAATCTCCCAATCTAGAACATCAATATAAGATGTGTCCGCATCAATCGCGTCGTTGATGATGCGCTTGGGCAGCTCCAAAGTGAGGAACTGCAAGGGGAACAGGCAAACTGTTAGGACCAGAAGCACCATCTGGTCACGTTTTGAGTGCTTCCAGATAAAGGCGAATAATGAGCGTTCGATACCGTATACTCCCGGTTTGCAGCGCGGGGTCCGCGCCGTCCCATTCGGCAAATGCTACCAACCGAAGTGGGGCCTGTTCAAACGGTTTCTTACTGGAAGTTGAACTGCAAGAAAACACAGGAACGCGGATGCTCGCTCAGCACGTACCGCTTTCCGGCTCCAAAAGGTGATTTGCGAGCAAGGTCAAAATATCGACAAGGCCCACGTTTTGCGGGCCTTGTCAGAAAACCGAAATGCGAGGAGCCGTTCTGGCCTAGGTCATTTCGCATAGAACAGCGCAGCTTTTGAGCCGCCCTCGTCTTATTTAGGCCGCAGGCATCCGCTGTTCAACAATCTCCGCCCACCAGGAGCAGCCGGCCGGAATAGCCTCGTCGTTGAAGTTGTATTCCGGGTGGTGCACCATCGCGCCATCCTCGCCGTTGCCGACCAGAATATAGGCACCTGGACGCTCTTCCAGCATGAAGGCAAAATCCTCGCCACCCATCACAAGCGGCGCTTCGTCACACTGACCGGAGATCGACTTGGCCACTTCAGCAGCGAACTCTGTCTGCGTCTCAGAATTCACCATCACCGGGTAGCCACGGTGGTATTTCACCTCAACGGTGCCACCGAAGGTCGCCGCGATGCCGTCACAGATCTCATTGATCCGCTGCTCCGCCAGCTCGCGCATCTCCTTGGACATGGTGCGCACGGTGCCTTTGATGTGCACTTTCTGCGGGATCACGTTGAACGCCTTGGAGGATGTCTCAAAGCTGGTCACGGACACGACCACCTGATCAATCGGATCCGCGTTACGGCTGGCAATGGTCTGCAACGCCAAAACCGCCTGCGCAGACATCACTGTGGTGTCAACGGTGTCATGCGGCTTAGCTGCGTGCCCGCCACGGCCTTCAAAGTGGATGTCAAACTGATCGGTTGCGGCAAAAAACGACCCCGGACGGATGGCAAAGGTGCCCAGTGGCACGCCCGGCCAGTTGTGCATACCGTAAACTTCCTGAATGCCCCAACGGTCCATCATGCCGTCTTCACACATCTCGCGACCACCGCCGCCACCTTCTTCGGCAGGCTGGAAGATCACCACAACGGTGCCGTCAAAGTTGCGCGTCTCTGCGAGATACTTCGCCGCGCCCAGCAGCATCGCGGTATGTCCATCGTGGCCACAGGCGTGCATTGCACCCGGCGTCTTGGAGGCATACTCGAGACCGGTCTGCTCATGAATTGGCAACGCGTCCATGTCCGCACGCAGGCCAATCACCTTGCCAGAGCCGGTGGCCTTACCTTTGATCACGCCAACCACACCAGTCCGGCCAATGCCAGTGGTCACTTCGTCCAGCCCAAACTCTTCCAACTTTTCCGCCACAAGCGCACTGGTGCGGTGGGTTTCAAACAGGATCTCAGGGTTTTCATGCAAATCACGGCGCCAAGTGGTGATTTCGTCATGCAGTTCTGCAAAACGGTTCTTAGTCGGCATATTAGGTCCTCGCTTAATAGTACGTACTTAAGCCGCAGGCATGCGGCGTTCGATCACTTCCGACAGATAGCTGCTCCCATGCGGGATCGCGTCGTCGTTAAAGTTGTATTCGGGGTGATGCAACGCCGCGCTATCGCCGTTGCCAATCATGATAAACGCACCCGGACGGGCTTGCAGCATATACGAAAAATCCTCGCCGCCCATCTTCAACGGGGCTTCCTGACAGCGTCCCGCCACGGCTGTCACCACCTCTTTGGCAAACTCTGCCTGTTCATCCCAGTTGATGGTCGCAGGCGTGATGCGCTGGTAATCCACCTTGGCAGTGCCGCCAAAGCTCGCGGCCACTCCGGCGACGACCTCTTTCATACGCGCCTCAACCATGTCCTGCACGTCGGGGTTAAACGTACGCACAGTGCCCTTAAGGGTCGCGGTATGCGGGATCACGTTGAACACATCTGAGCCGGTCTGAAATGAGGTCACAGACAACACGGCCCGCTCCACCGGGTCTGCGTTGCGACTGACAATGGATTGGAGCGCCAGATGAACCTGGCTGCCCATCATGGTCGGGTCGATAGTCTTGTTCGGCGCAGCTGCATGACCACCTTTGCCCTCAAGCTCAATAGTGAAGAAATCAACCGCCGCCAAAAGCGGCCCCTTGCGCAACGCAAACTCACCGATCGGCAAGCCGGGATTGTTGTGCATGCCATAGACCTCTTTGATACCAAACCGGTCCATCATACCGTCTTCGACCATTGCGAGCGCACCGTTGCCACCCTCTTCCGCAGGTTGGAAAATGACTGCGACCGATCCATCAAAATTGCGTGTCTCACTCAGATATTTCGCAGCGCCAAGCAGCATTGCCGTGTGTCCGTCATGGCCACAGGCATGCATGGCACCTTCGTGTTTGGACGCATAGTCCAGCCCGGTCTGCTCCGCCATCGGCAGCGCATCCATGTCAGCCCTCAAGCCAATGACATCACCTTTGGTGTCAGTCTTACCTTTGATGAGACCCACAACACCCGTGCGACCAATGCCAGTGACCACCTCGTCACAGCCGAACGCCTTAAGCTTCTCAGCCACCAACGCGGACGTGCGATGGGTCTCATACAACACCTCAGGATGGGCATGGATGTCCCGACGCCACTCTGTGATTTCAGCGTGCAATTCTGCAAAACGGTTTTTAACCGGCATGTTTCTCTCCCCTGCCCCTGCTTCAGTCTGCGCTCGGCATACGTCGCTCGATCATCTCTACAAACCAACTGCTGCCCAGAGGAATCGCTTCGTCATTGAAGTTATACGCCGGATGATGGCACTGCGCGCTGTCGCCATTCCCCAAGTGAATATAGGCACCTGGGCGCTCCTCCAGCATGAAAGAGAAATCTTCTGCTGGCATGATGGGATCAACCTCAGGATCCACATTCGCCTCACCGGCCACGGCTTGCGCCGCTTCAACAGCAAACTCGGTCTCGCGATCATGATTGACCGTCACCGGGTAGCCGTCTTCCCAGACCACTTCCGCCGTTGCGCCAAAGGCGAGAGCCGTGTGGGTGGCCACTTCGCGAATGCGCCTTTCGGCCAATTCACGGTTGTTGTTGTCCAAGGTACGCACCGTGCCTTTCATGCGCACTGTGTGCGCAATCACGTTGGAGGCGCTGCTGTCCGTCTCAAGTGTGCCCACTGTGAGCACAACCCGCTCAATTGGTTTCACGTTGCGTGACACAATACTCTGCAATGAAACCAAAATTTGCGCGGCAACCAATGTGGTGTCCACCGCTGCAGCAGGCTCCGCTGCGTGGCCGCCCTTGCCGGTCACTACAATTTCAAACTCATCTGCAGACGCCATGAGCGCACCGGGGCGAATACCAAACTCGCCAACCGGCACACCCGGGGCGTTGTGCATGCCGTAGACTTCCTGAATATTCCAGCGATCCATCATCCCATCGCGGCACATTTCACGGCCACCACCGCCACCTTCTTCGGCGGGCTGAAAAATCATCACCGCCGTGCCGTCAAAATTCCGGGTCTCTGCCAGGTACTTGGCCGCACCCAACAGCATGGCCGTATGCCCGTCATGCCCGCAGGCGTGCATCTTGCCGTCGACTTTGGAGGCATATTCCAGCCCAGTCGCCTCATGGATCGGCAGCGCGTCCATGTCAGCACGCAGGCCTATCACGCGCCCTTTTGTATCTGTTTTGCCTTTGATCACGGCAACCACACCGGTCTGTCCAATGCCCGGTGTGATCTCGTCCACACCGAACTCCGCCAAACGGGCCTGCACAAAATCCGCCGTTTCGTGCACATCAAACATCAACTCTGGGTTCTCATGGAGGTGACGCCGCCACCCTGTGATCTCTTCGTGCATTTGCGCAATACGATTGCGGACGGGCATAGGCACTTCCTCCAAAATGACATGATGTTCTGATCGATGCAACGAGACTGAACGAATGTTCAATGACTGGCAAGTGCTCCAAGCAAAATAATTCACTTATCAAGCAATCCTTCGACTAACACTGCGTCAACATGATCCAAAAATCTGGCCTCGCGGCGCTCGCGCCTACAAAAACAAACCGCTAAGCTTGAACGATGCGAACATGGATACGCCACCGGGCAACGATTCTTCTCCTCTTCTTCATACTGCTCCTAGCCCTCGCCAGCGGAGTTTGGCGCTACGGCTATGTGCAGGCGCTCGATCAACTTGCGCGTCGCGGCGAAGCAGACCTCGCGCTCGCAGCGGACCGGCTCACAGCACAGCTGCAACGCTATCAAGAGCTGGCAGTTCTGATGGCAGAGCACCCTACACTTCTGGCGCTCAGTAAATATCAGACCAACCCACAGCCCAGCGCCGATCTGCTTTTGGAAGTGGCAGACAAGACCGCTGCGCTCGATCTGATATTTGCCAGTGCCGACGGCACCATACTGGCCACAGCTCAGGAAGATGCCATCCCATCGCAGAATCTCACTGGCGCGCCCTATTTCTCCCGCGCCCTGCATGGCGCCATAGGCACCCACCACGCCGTCGACGCCCGCTTCAACCAACGGGCCTTCTACTTCTCGGCACCAAGCTTTGGCGCTGACGGCAAAGTCGCGGCGGTCCTGACGGTGGTGGTCGACATGGCGGATGTCGAAGGCAACTGGCGCGGCGATGGCCCTGCTGTGTACTTTGTGGACGACGCCAAAGAGGTCTTTATCACCAACCGGTCCGAACTCCTCTTCTGGCAACGTCCATCAGGCAGCACCGGCCTCGCGCCGCGTGACGCCCCTGCCCCGGCATTTTCAAGCCAAATGATCGCGGGCTATGAACTCTGGAAAATGGACTGGGGTCCGTACATCCCTGCTCGTGGGTTGCATATTGTCAAAGACCTGCCGATCATCGACCTTGTGGCGGAAGCCATTGTCGACGTCAGCTTTGCGCGACGCATCGCCGGCTTGCAAGCCGGGGCCATCGCAGCCGTAGTCATGGTCTTCGGACTGATCCTTTTGCAAGTTCTGGAACGCCGTCGCGTTCTCGCGCAAGCCAACGCAGAGCTCGAAGAACGCGTGACACACCGCACCAAAGCCCTGTCTACCACCAATGAAGCGCTGCGCCGTGAGATTATTGAGCGTGAGGAAGCAGAAGCCGCCCTTAAGAAAGCCCAATCAGATCTGGTGCAAGCGGGTAAGCTTTCTGCCCTAGGCCAAATGAGCGCGGGCATCAGCCACGAACTCAATCAGCCCCTTCAAGCGATCCAAACTTTCGCGGACAACGGGACCCGTTTCTTGGAGCGCGAGAACACCGAGAAAGCTGGCGAAAACCTCACGCGCATCTCGCAAATGGCAACCCGCATGGCGCGCATTATCAAAAACCTGCGCGCCTTTGCCCGCAATGAAAACGAGCCAATGGGCAAAGTCGACCTGGTGGCCACCATCAGCCAAGCCGTCGAACTCACCGAACTGCGCCTCAACCAAGACGACATCAACCTTAGCTGGTCGGCGCATTCCTACAACATGCCCATCTATGCTCTGGGCGGTGAAGTCCGTCTCGCGCAGGTGTTTGTGAACCTGATCAACAACGCCGCCGACGCCATGTCCGACAGCGAAGTGCGTCAGATCGACATCTCCATCGTCACAGCGCCCCGCCTCTGCGTGAACATCCGCGACACCGGCCCGGGCATTGACGCCCCCGACAAGATCTTCGAGCCGTTCTACACCACCAAAGAGGTGGGCAGCTCCGAGGGCATGGGCCTCGGCCTCTCCATCAGCTATGGCTTGGTGCAAAGCTTTGGCGGCAATATACGTGGCGCCAACCTGCCCTCCGGCGGTGCACTGTTCACCGTCGAGTTGGACCAATGGCAAGAGGAGAGCCTGCCATGACAGCGCCTGTCCTGGTGGTCGATGACGACCCCATCGTGCGCGAAGCCTTGACCCAGACGCTGGAGCTCGAAGAGTTTCCGGTGATCTCCGCAGGCTCCTTTGTCGAAGCCAAAGACCACATCACCGCAGCCTTCGCGGGCGTGATCCTGTCGGACATGCGTATGCCCGGCCGCGATGGCTTTCACCTTCTGCAATTCACCCGAGACGCCGACGCCGAACTGCCCGTGATCCTACTCACCGGCGAAGGTGACATCCCAATGGCCGTGCGCGCCATGACGCAAGGCGCGTTTGGCTTCCTTGAAAAGCCCTGCGCCCCGGCCGAACTCGTCGCCGTGATCGAACGCGCCCAAAAGGCCCGCGAAATGGCGCTGGAAAACCGCCGCCTCAAGGCACAGCTGGAAACCGGTGACGCCGCCGCCCGCATCATTTACGGCACCTCATTCCTGGCCGAAGCCCTGCGCAACCGTGCCCGCTCTGTCGCCCGCATCAACGCCGAATTGCTGATCTCCGGCCCACCCGGCGCCGGCATCTCCAAAGTGGCCGAAGTCATCCACCTCTGCGGCGCCCACCCGGAAGGCCCCTTTGCCAAACACACCGCCGCCGACATGGACCCAGCCACTTTTGCCACTCTGATCGAAGACACTCAGGGCGGCAGTCTCTTCTTGGACGAAGTGCAGTCCATGCCGATGCAGACGCAATTCGCCCTGCTCACCCTGCTGGAAACCGGCGAACACCCGCGCCTGATCTTTGGCAGCGCCGCGCCTTTAGATGACGCCGTGCAAACCGGCGCCCTGCACGCCGACCTTTTTTATCGCCTCGAAGCGCTGCAGGTCCGCATCCCAGCCCTGTCTGAGCGCCCCGAGGACATCCCTGTGCTGTTCCGCCACTATGTAGCCCAAGCCGCAGAACAGGCAGGCGTCGCGGCCCCGGAGATCACCTCCGATGTGATCTCATCCCTTATGGCACAGGACTGGCCTGGCAACGCCCGCGCCCTGATGAGCGCCGCCATGCGCTTCACCCTAGGCCTGCCGGGCGAGGAAACCCAAACCGCGGGCCTAGGACTGGCGGACCAAATGGCCCAGGTCGAGCGATCTTTGCTTGCAGAAGCGCTGCGCAAGCACCAAGGTCGGGCCGCAGCAGCCGCCGAAGCGCTCAAGCTGCCGCGCAAGACCATGTATGACAAACTCGCCAAATACGGCCTCAAGCCCGAAAGCTTCCGATGACCGCAACCGACGCCCCGTTGCATTCCCCGGCCCCCGCACATCTCACCCGCCGCGCCGGTTGGCTGGCCATTGCCGCCATGTTTGGCCTCAACGGTGCGCTTTTTGGCCTCTGGGCCAGCCGCATCCCCGCTTTCAAGGCCACCCATGAATTGAGCCATGCGGGGCTCGGCGCGCTCCTGCTGCTGCTGGCCGGTGGCGCGATCTGCGCCTTCCCCCTAGCGGGCCGTCTGGCCGACCACTACGGCGCGGCACGTGTGACCAAGACCTTGGCAGTTATCAAAATCACCGCACTGTTAGCGCTCGCAATTGCCCCCAACGTGCCCACACTCGCTATCGCGCTTTTCCTTTTTGGGGCGATCCACGGCGGCATGGATGTCACCATGAACGCCTGGGGCGCAGAGGTCGAACGCTGGGCCAAACGCCCACAGATGTCCTCATATCATGCCATGTGGAGCCTTGGCGCCGGATTGGCGGCAGGCACCGGCTTTGTGGCGATCTCTCTTGGCGCAACCCCGCTTGTGCATTATGCCCTGATCGGCCTGCCGGTTGTCGCCCTGCTCTGCTGGCTCGGCAATATTTCTTGGACCTCCCCCACCAACCTTGACAGCAAGGCGCCGATCTTCTCCATTCCCAAAGGTCAGCTTGTGCTGGTCGGCCTGCTGGCGTTTGGGGCCTCGATGGGTGAAGGTGCCATCGCCGACTGGAGCGCGGTCTACCTGGTGGATATCGGCGGCGCACCTGAAAACTGGGCCGCCATGGGCTATGCAATCTTCTCGGTGACCATGGTGGCAATGCGCCTGCTTGGCGACATGATCACCCGCATGACCTCCCCGGAAATGGCCGCCCGAGTCAGCGGCCTCATCGCGGCTGGCGGCGCCGCGCTCACCGTGCTCCTCCCGACACCCCCGCTCATCCTAACGGGCTTTGTACTAATGGGCATCGGCTACGCGCTAATCTTCCCGCTGGCTTTCAGCCGCGCCGCCAACGACCCCGTTGAGACCCCCGGCAAAGCCCTCGCCGGTACAGCCACCTTCGGCTACGGCGGCATGCTGCTCGGCCCACCGGTGATTGGTTTCATCGCCAACGCGACGTCGCTGCGTGTTTCCTTTGGCGTGCTGGCTGTTCTGGCGCTGATGATTGCGGCGTTGAGTGGGGCGTTGCGGCGGGAGGCGTGACTACTCGAGGGTTGGCCTAACCCGACCCATCCGATCCCACCAAGGCAAAAAGCTTCTCAGCTTGTTCATCTGATATTATTGGCTACTGTAGCTAACAGTTTTCTATGATGTATAAGGTTTAAGAGTGTTTTTAAGGTTCCAGATTTTCCTCCTGTTCGGAGTAGCAGCACTTGTAGTAGTTGCGACCTTTCTGACATATACAGAACTGTCGGAGGTAAGAATTAGGTGTCACGAGCCCAGCTGGGAGATACCCAACCTACATTTCATCTATGAAATAACACCGGTGGTCTTCGTGGCAGTTTCGTTTGGCCTGATGTTCTCAGCCGCAAATTTCGCGATGCGCCACACTGAAAACTTAATGCTAAATGTAGCAATGTTCCTCCTGACTGTGCTATTCAGCGTTTTTACCTTTTCCCTAGCCTACTACCAATTTGGGCTCCTGAAAGTGACTGAATTCTCATCCCTGGAAGCCCTGCAAATCTATTCACGAGTAATTGAGGATCGCGAGAACTACGCAAGCATTGTTGAACAAATTGAAATTGACGGAGCCGCATGGGTCGAAAACGTTCGACTACAGATCAGCGAGCACGGGATGATTACTGTGCCCAGTCAAATGGTCCAGTCTCGCTGGGACTACGTCTGGTACTCGCTGGCAACCGCATTATCTGACACCGCTCTCATAGACGTTAAGCCATGTCCGTCAGCTTGGCTTCTTGGCTATGCCCAAAAGGTTGCCAACATAGGATTTATTCTTCTATCCATCTTCATAGTCGTACGCTATGAGCCAAAACAAGGCTCATGAAAATGGTCGAATAAACTTCGAGAGATTTTTATCAAATTGGGAAGGCGTTCTTGATTCAAGAACCATACGTCTTCAGCGTACATGCCACGTCCATCTACGTTCGTTGCCCCTGAGACAAGAGCATCATATCCATAGGCTCCTTCAGAGATGAACGCCACAACCCTAGGGCCTGTTGACGTTCAGGATTCCCAAATCATCTGACTTCTGATTCAAGTTTGCAAACAGAGGAGAGCAGCCTTGACCAGAAGAGTCCTAACCAATGCACAGTGGGCAATCATCGAA
>Ga0189290_100288_pt1 | contig 14237 bp, 11 predicted proteins | sample UW140minimetaG_FD_130318 | JGI IMG/M metagenome (GOLD analysis project Ga0189290, IMG submission 130318) | Marine microbial communities from the Costa Rica Dome - UW140 mini metaG | ecosystem: Environmental > Aquatic > Marine > Oceanic > Photic zone | place: Costa Rica: the Eastern Pacific...
AGACTGCCTTTTTCTTAAATTCTAACGTGAAATTCCTTGATCGTTTTCTCATAAAAAATAATTGGTTTACAAGCAGCGAAGATAATAACTCAACTAAATGTACAGTCTAATATAGGAAGTCCAAAAAACTAATTACACTTATTTTTTAGACAGCTTTATTGCGTAATCTTCTATTTCTTTTTTTGTAATAGTTGCTACTTTATTTTTTGATTTACTATAGAAATTACTGAACCTAAAATTACTCCATGGTTTATCTCCCAACTTACTTGTAACCATTACCGTAACAAAACTATCGACATCATATTTAAAAACATAGAGTCCAGCGCTATTAAAAAAGACTGGTACTCCTAATCGTTTAGTATCTTCTTCTTGGTAAGTATATACAACTGGCATACATTTTTTGCATGCAGCAATTGCTAATAATTTCGTTCCATTATTTTCTCCAAATTGTATAAGTTTTGTTTTTGTAGGCCCAGACACTCCTCTTTCTTCTTTAAATAAATAATAGGTTCCATCTATTGTTTCCGCTAGTATATTTTGTTGAGCAAAAGTTACATTAACTATAAATAGAATTAAGAGAGTAGAGATATGCTTCATATTTTTTTATAAATTATATTTAACAGATAATTACTTTTCTTTTTTAATATTTATTGATAATAATTAGTGGTAATTTTATTTAATCATCATAAAAAGAAAGATCCGTACAAACAGATCTTTCTTTAAAATTGGATAGAAGATTAATAGCGATGTTTTTTTAGAAAACTAATCCATTACCTTAGATAATTTAATCGTTTTACCACAGTGTTTTGATGCTATTTTAAAAATAACATCTCCTTTTTTCCCTTTATTAGCCCAACGTACTTCTTTTCCTACTTTACAAGAAATACTTGTTTTAGAGCCTTTATTTAAACTGACAAACCCGCTTCCAGTATAGATAGAAACTTTTTCTTTTGTATCATTAACTAATGAAAAGCTACTACCTACTATTTCTGTATGGGCTTCATTAGCTATTGTGTTTTCTGTTATTACCGAAGTAATGTTCACAAAAAGTAAGCTAACTGTAATCATTAATAGTTTCATATGTATTCTAATTTAGTTTTTAATAAATTCTAAATAGTTTTTTAGACAAAAAAGATGTTATATTTTATTATATGGTTACTAATTAAGCAACTTATTTTCATTAAACAGATGTATAGTTTCTGAAATGTTCTTTTGAGTTTCTAAACCAAAAAAGAATCCCGTTAAAGCAAATAATTTAACGGGATTACAAACAATAATTAAAACCACAAACTACTGCTTAATAATTAGTTTATTTCTTATTTCTATATACTTTATTTATTAGTTATTTGCTCCTTCCGGTAATTGCTGTATAAAAGTATAAGTTGATACTGGAGGACCTCCAAATACAGAGTTAGAAGGATTATTAAATATATTATTTCGCACCTGCAATACATCACTTGTTCCTCCAGAATAATAGGTTACCCCATCCATGTTTATATCTGTCGCATAATACCCTAATGACCCATAGGTTGCTACTGGTGGGCCTCCAAATATAGAATTTGCCGGGTCGTTAAACACTTGAGATCTTATTGAAGGCACATCGGATTGAGCTCCTAAATAATTTAATTTCCCATCTCCATTAGTGTCTCCTGCCCACATGCCTGTCAACCCTGATGGCATTCCAAAAGTTGTTTGAGCATTTGTACCAAAAGTGATTGGAGCATTAGCATTGGTAAAATCTACTACCGTTGCCATTTGACCTAATGATACTGTATTTGCAGTCATTATTCCTAAGTGACTTCTATGTTTTATAACAACATAATAGTTTCCATTGGGCACATTAAATACCATTGGAGATACACCGTCTATAGCCACGATATCTCCATCTCTTTGAATTAGCGCTGATTGAGAATCTACAACTGTAGTATTAGTTGTTGAATCTCTTAATTCCACTAAAATCCAGTCTACAATAGCATCATTTCCTGTTACTGTAAAAACAGAACTATTACAAGTTGCTGCATCAGCATATGGAGAGGTTATTGATAAATTATTACCAACTCTTAAGTCGTCTCTCATTATTGAAGATCCAGAACTTAACATTGCACCTTGTAAAAAGGCTTTTGGGGAAAGTAAAAGTGCAGTAGAATATTCATAAGCTCCCATATCTACTATTACATTAAATATTCTCTGGTTTCCTAATATATCTGTAGTTCCTTCTACATCTGCATTTTCTCCCGTATCTATTGCCGGAGAACCAATACCTAATGTGTAATCATTACTCGCAACATTATTAAACAATGGATCCGCATTACTTGTATTTACCTTTAAGTTTGATGCTATGTTAGAAAAGTTGTCTTCATCTATTGAATTCTTTACAAATATATTATTTGCTATTGTAGTATGCCCTCTTGTAATTGCTTTAGTAACGGTATTACTTACCCCTCTATTATTATATAATATATTATTAGAAAACCTAGCTTGATGCGTGGTTTGAAACTGAGCATTTTTGGAAACCGATAAGGTCCCTCGTTCTGTAGATGCACTTGTTCCTATATCTAAATTGTTTACAAACGTATTATTGTAAAAATTAGATGTTACACTACTTGCTGCACTATTAGCTCTTACCCAAGCAGAGCTTCCTGTAAATCCTAGATCTGTACCTCTATCCATTGTTGTGTTAGAATAAAATAAACAATTGGCTATTGTTACTCCATACCTAGAGCTTACATTTATAGTATAAACACCAGCTCCATATGTTGCTATATTATTACTAAAATTACAGTTTAGTATTTTTATAAAATTTATACTTGCACCTCCACCAGCTCCGGCTGCATATCTTGAAAAAACTCCAGCTCCTCCAACAGCTACATTATTTCTAAGTTTAGAATTTTCAATTACAAACTGTCCTTGTTGAATTGGGCTTTGCCAAAATATACCAGCTCCGAATCTTTCATCCCCTGTAGTTGCATCTGCTTGACCTCCTTCAATAACTAAACCATCAATTGTTATTCTATTCCCTCCAATTGTTACTACATGGTATAAATTCTCTGAACGATTGTTTCCTGTAAAAGATACTCCTATATCATCTCCATTTAAATCTCCAGATAGAATAGATTCATTTGTAGCTAAATCTCTATCATTTATATCTGTTTCAGTTCCATTAAACCCACCATAAATTTTAAGATCATCTTTCTCTAATAAAAAGGTAGTATCTCTATCACTTCCAGCTGGCTTATATATTCCATCTGCTATCCAAATTTCACTTCCGTTATAAGATGATGCTAAAGCCATTTCTAAACTTGTAAATGCATTTGCCCAGCTTAATCCCGTATTATCACCTGTCGCATTATGTTTTACATGAATTATATTTCTAAACCCTAAAGTAAATTTAGTGTATGCAGATGGCGCACCATTACAATATGCTCTTATATAAATATCATAAATTGTACCTGGTACTAAACCATTAATTACAAGCATATCTGTACTACCAGATGGTACATTAATCAAGGCCCCTCCTGGTTGACCAGCCTGCACATAAAGAATATCGTACTCGGTTGCACCACTTGGGTGTTCCCATGTAAAAGTTCCATCTGTAGCAACTGTATCACTAGGTATTAATTCTGATCTAAAGAAATCTCCACATGTCCCTATATATTCATATACTCCCATGTCTGGGTTAGTATTAATTATTCTAGGGTTGTTTAATAAATCAGTAATTCCATTAACTAAAGTAGGCTCTCCTCCATCTATAGCAGGAGAGCTTGATAATAACTCATAATTTCCTCCCGCTGCATTAACAAATTGTGGGTTTGCATTACTAGAGCTACTTACATTAGATGCTGTAATTTGAGAAAAGTTATCTTGATCTATACAATTAGAAACCGTCATAGTCGCTAAAGTTTGGTTTCCTCCATTTATAGATTTTCCTGTTATTCCTGCTAGAGTAATATTATTATAAAATATAGAATTATATACATAACCTTGGCTTTTGGGCCTATTTCCTGGCACATTTACAGTATTAGATAATACTACTGTAGAACGGTTAAAGTTATTGTAGCCAGATGTAGTACCTATATCTTCATTATCCACAAAAGTACAGTTACTAATAATTGTTGCCATATTAGAATTTGTACCACTTAATGTTCTAAAAAACAAGCTACTCCCTGCCGTTCCTGTTCCCACTGTATTATCTTCTGTTTTATTCCCTTTAAATAATGTATTAGAAATGACTGAATTAACCACTCCATCTGAAACGGAGTATAACGTTCCTACTCTACTAACATTATTTTCAATAATTGAATTTGTTACATTAAAAACTGCATTCCCTCCTGAACTTGCAAATGAAGACGAAATAATATTACTACCCGCAGTATTATTAGATATTTTACATTCTCTTATTGTTAAACCTCTTGACACTACATTTTTAAGTATTGCTGCTCCTGAATTATGTCCACTAGCATTAGCATTACCACCTGTTATAGTTAACCTATCTAATAATAGAGTTGATTGAGAACTAATTACATGGTAACTATTATCATCTCTTGTTGTATCTCCAAAAACAGGAACGATAGCATCATTATTATTTAAATCTCCTGAAAGAACTGTTTCATTAGCACCAAAAACACGTTCAGATAAATTAGTCTCCGTTCCTACAAATCCCCCATATAACTTTACATTAAAATCAGTAACATTAAATGTAGCTGTTCTATCTCCTCCATTCACAGTCGGCTTATATGTTCCACTAGCTATCCAAATAGCTTCGTTTGGTGTTACCGCTGCTAATGCATCCTGTAAATTGGTATAAGCATCTATCCAGCTCGTCCCATTATTAAGCCCAGTCGCATTCTCATTTACATATAATGTCCCTATAGTTCTAGTCGTTGTAAAACGTAGTGCTGTAGCTGACCATGATGAAGTAATTGCACAATCTTCCCTTACATATACATCATAATCTGTATTAGGCTCTAAACTTGTTATTTGTACAGATCCAGAAGACACACCTGTTACTATTGTTGCATTAGAAAAAGGTTCTGACACTTTCACGTAGGCTATATCAAAAGTTCCTGTTTCAGATATTGCAACTGTTACATCATTATTATTAATTGTCGTTGCTGATAATATTGAAGAATCTGGAACAAAACAAAAATTGCCATGATCCTTTATAGTTTGTACTTCTGCTTGAGTAATAACTCTATTATAAATTAATATATCATCTATTGTATTTGGATATTTATTTTGAGCTGGTAAATCATGAGTTCTATTATTACCTATACTAATGTCTCCAACAGTATCATAACTTGTCGTAATATTTGATGGGCTTGTTCCTAAAACAGAATTAGAATCATACGCCTGACCATCAATATATATACTAGTTAATATAACTGTTCCAGATGAGTGATAACCATAAAACATAGTAATAACTACATGATGCCATTCGCCATCAGCAATGAATGGGGATGCTGTAGCTCCACTTTCGTATGCTCCACCCGTATGCTCCATTCTATAACGTGTTTTTATTTTACCATCTTGCAAATAAAAATAATACCCCAACCAATCTGTATCGGAATCTGAACTCCTATCACTATCTTCAATAATCACTCTTCTGTCTGTAACATTTAAGGCCGTTTTTACCCAAAAACTGTACGAAAGATTATCCTTAAATGAATTGCTAATACCAGAATCTGGAAATTGAACATCTCCTCTTGAAGCACTACCAAAAAGAAGGTTTGATGCTTTACCTGGATTGTTAAATCGGTCATTTGCATAAAGCATTGACCCTGTGGGTGTTAAACTAGATCCTGAGGCTTGGTCTACTAAATTCCCATTAAATTCATAAGCTGATATTAAGCCGTTAGTAGGGTATTGCGCATAACTTAGCGTACAAATACATAACATTAAAAAAAGTAGTTTTGTTCTCATAAAGGTATAATAGTTTGTATACACAAACCTACACGTCTATTAACAGGAAATTAACTACTAATTTCTGAAATGCTATTTTCAGTTTCTAAAGCAATAACATAATAATTCTAACATTTAAATTATGTAATTTGCGCAACTATTTTAAGAATATTACAGCACTCTAATTTTTTAATCTTATTTTTTGATTTGAAGCAGAATACTCCTTGATATAACTTAACAATAATAGATAAAGTATATCTTCATCTTTTAAAGTTTGTTGCACAGGAGTATTTTTTATTTTTACTAAACTTCTTTTCTTAACATTTATCTTTTCTGCCCTATTTTTAGGATAGTATTTTTTAGATATTATAGAATCTTGATTTTTAATAAATTCTTTTTGAGCATTAACAAAAAAAGGTGTAAAGAAAAACAAAACAGCAAGTATAAATGTTACTTTTTTCATAACTATTAGTAATTAGTTGAGTATTTAAAAGTAATATTACACTTAAATAAATACAGTGTTAGTTTCTAAAAAGCTGATATCAACTTCTAAAACAATTTTATCCTATACTTTGAACTATTGTTAAAAATTCTTCTTTTTTATCTTTAGCTATTGATACTGTTTCATTATTATCCATAACAATATAACCTCCATCTTTTTTAGAGTATTCTTGTATGTATTTTAAATTGATTAAAAAAGACCTATGTGGTTTATAGAATGTAGGAGTCTTTTCTAATAATTCTACAAAATGTTTTAAAGGTTTACTTATTAATATTTCTCCTTTAAATTGCAATGATATATTGGTATACATACCGTCTGCTTTTAGCATTATAATATCTTCAAAATCTACAAACTTAATCCCATCGGCTACCGGAAGTGCTATTTTTTTAAAGTTTAAACTATTTAAACTATTTCGGAGTTCTTCAATTTTTACATTTATTTGCGATTTACCTATACTTAATAAAGCTTTATCTATTGCAGATTGTAATTTATCTACCCTTATTGGTTTTAATAGATAATCTATAGCCGATAACTCAAAAGCCTGAATAGCATATTCACTATATGCTGTTGTAAAAATGACTTCAAAATTATGGAGGTCTTTATCTATAAAATCTAAAATTTCTAAACCTGAATGCTCAGGCATTTCTATATCTAAAAAGACAATTTGTGGGTGTTCTTTTTTTATGATTTCTATCCCTATCAACAAGTCTTCTGCGGTTTCAACTGTTTCAATTCTTGAGCAATTCTCTTCAATTAGTATTTTTAATAACCGTCTTGCTTTTGGTTCATCGTCTATAATTAACGCTTTCATAATTATATTTTTTCATAAGGTATTACTATATCTACTTGTGTTCCTACTGCTAATTCTTCATTTAGTAAATCGGTAATAGTAACTCCTATTTGTTTTTCTTTTCCGTAGTTTAATAAATCTAATCTATCTTGATTTGCTTTCGTTGCAAAAGATTTATGTTGCTTATAACTTCTTGCTTTATATTCTTTTGCTTTAGTTCTACCGATTCCATTATCTACAATTTTACATTTTACTGTTTTTAATTCCTCATTAAGCCAAAAGTTCACTTTTAAAACTCTATTCTCTTTTCTATGTAATAACCCATGTTTTAAAGCATTCTCTACATATGGTTGTATTAACATTGTTGGAATACATATATGACTTGATTCTAAAACTTCGCTTTTAATACTATAAGTTAATTTGTCTTCAAAACGCAATTTCTCTAATTCTAAATACATTCCTAGACAATCTATCTCTTCCTCTAATGTCACCCGCCCTTTAGAACTATGACGCAAATAAGCTCTCATTAAATCTGCAAATTTACCTAGATAATCGCTTGCTAATTTTTTTTGATTAAGAATAATATACTCTTGAATTGAATTTAACGCGTTAAATATAAAGTGTGGGTTCATTTGAGAACGTAGATTCTCTAGTTTTAATGCAACTAACTGATGCTTAATTTTTATTTGTTCTAATTCTTTCTGCTTTTGTTTTTCTTTATGTTTTCCTTTAATCTTAAAAAAAACAATTACACTTATTATTCCTATTACCGCAATTAAAGTACCAAACCACCAACGTTTCCAAAAGGGTAATGTTACATCTATTTCAAATTCTATTGTATTAGTATAAGTTCCTTCTAATAAATTCTTTGCTCTTGCTTTAACAACATATTTCCTGCTTGGTAAACTATTAAAATCAACTTCATGTTTACCTAAATCTAAAATAACCCATTTAGAATTTAGCCCTTCAACTTTATACTCAAATTGATATTCTTTTAATACGTTAAGTCCATTAACCATAAACTTTATCCCTAAAGCATTGGAGTCATAATCAATTTTATATCTTTCTTTTATATCCTGTGGTTTATTTTCAATTTTTATTTCTGAAAAATAAATTTTCGGGACACATATCTTTTTCTTTTTCTTTGTTTTTGGAAATTGATAAATACCATTAGATGTTTGATACCATACATATTTATCTGTAACCTGGAGTTTTAATATTCTAGGGTGTATAATACCATCACTTACACCATAATTTGTAAAATTTCCAGTTTCATAATTATAACATTGTATACCTTTATTAGTTGCTAACCATAGGTTTTCTTCATCAGTATCCATTGCTCTTATATTTCTATCAAGCAATCCTTTTTCCGTTTTATATATTGCTTGTAAAACTTCTCCATTTCTCATTAAATAAAGTCCCAAATTTGGTCTACTTATCCATACGCTATCTGTGTTTTTTTTAGCAATCAACTTTCTCATAAACAGCCTTTTGCCATCATGCAAGACATTTTCAAAGTTTTTTTCTTCTATATCTCCCCATTTAAGTCCTTGAGCGGTATTTACATAATAGTGTCCAGACTTAGTAGTTGTTAATTTTCCAGATCTACCATTAAAAGCAATTTTTTCTTCTAAATTATTGTTTAGTATTTTAGTTCTATCATAATTAGAAGTAATAAATAAACTATCGTTTAATCGCTTAATGTCTTTTGGCGTATATTTAACATTATGTTGTTTCGTTATATTTAAATTAGCTGGATTATAGATTTCTATAAAACCTCCATTAAAAAATAAACCCTGATTTTTTAACTCATCGTAATAAACACGCTGATCTTTAAAGTACTCTATATTTCTAGAAACACCTTTTTTTGTATTTAAATTAAATGAATGTAATTTATTATTATTTGATATGTAGTTAATTATAGAATCATTAACAGCTACAAAATGAGATATTAAATCTTCTTTATATATTCCACTTTTATATTCTTTTACTTCTAAATCTGGTATTATATATAATCCATTATTTAATGTAGAAAATATATAGTTTTTATTATGATCTATTATAAGATTTGTTATTCTCTTTTCCTTTAAATAATGTTTTTTAAGAACTAATTTATTATTAATATATGCATACTCGTACGCTCCATTAACAGTAAAAAACCAATAGGAGTCTTTTATTTGTTTTGCATGCGATATAGAAATCCTTGAAATAGCATTAAAATCATTTATAGGTTTAATTCCTGTTTCATCTATTTCATAAAAAGAGTTTATATTTCTTGTTTGAAATATTATATATAGTTTTCTACCGATATTAAAAATCTTTGAAGGAAACTCTTCTCCTTTTGTTATTTTAGTTTGAAAATGTGTTATGTGTGATGTTTTTTTTATCTCATGTAGAGCATTAGCCTGATAATAATATTCTTTCCCATTATAATTTAAATAAGTAGTTCTATCATTATTATATAGCTTTACTTTATCTATTCTTTTAGTATCAATATTTACTCTATATCGGTGCCTATCAACAAATACAATATTATTATCTATAATTTCAAACGGCACAAGCTTGGTCCCTATATATTCTTTTAAATTCATAAAAAAAACCACTTTACCATTTTCAATATAGTAAAACTCAGCTCCCATGTTATTAAACCAAACTCTTCCTTTTTTATCTAGTTTTAATCCAAAAACTGAGGATCTTAGCAATTTTTGATGATAATACTTTATATATTTTTCGCCATCAAAACTATAAAGTCCTGAAGTTGTAGCTAACCATATCAATCCATCATTATCTTCTAAAGTAGAATATATGACTTTTTCTGGCAGACCATCTTCTTCCCCAATATGTATAGATAAAGGGGCTTGTGCTTGCATTAATAAAGAAGCAGAAAAATATAGAATTAATATTAGTAGTTTTTTAATCAAACTATTAGAAATTATTAAATACTAAATGTACGCTTTAGTTTTTATAAACATCTTTAGTAACTTCTAAAACAATCTTTTGAATTGCTAAAATGTAGTTTAATTTAACGGGAAGTTATTTAAAACAAGAGTTTCTAGTTCTTTTTTATTATTCTCAAAAATTAAATAGGCTTTTAATTCTGGATGTTTTTTCATAAAGCTCTTTACCTCATCAACTCCCATAGCTTGAAAAGCTGTAGCATAACCATCTGCTTCCATACAATTATCTGTAATAATAGAGACACTTAAAATATTAGTTTTTGTTGGATAACCAGTTTTTGTATTTATTATATGCGCATACCTATTCCCTTCTTCATCAATCTTGAACTTTCTATATGTTCCTGATGTAGCCATAGCTCTATCTTTTAAAATAAAAACTTTATCATAGCTTTGAGTGCCATCAAAATTTGGGTTTTCTATACCTACCGTCCAACCAGATTTCTTGGTTAGGTTTAATCCTCTTCCTCTTAACTCCCCTCCTATATTAATTAAATAGTTCTTAATTTTTTTATGTTCTAAAAATTCACCAATAACATCGACAGCATATCCTTTTGCTATAGCATTAAAATCAATATACAACTTAGGGTTTTGTTTAATTATCTTACTACCTTTTAAATTTATTTTATCCAACCCTACGTATTGCATTAAACTATCTATTTTTAAGCTATCTAATTGCGTTTTATTTTTTTCTGAACCAAAGTTCCACGCATTAACTAATTTCCCTATAGTAGGGTCGAAAACACCATTAGTCTCTTTATGTAACTTTTTAGATGCATTAAAAACTTTTATAAAATGATTATCTATACTATCTAATAAATGTTTATTAACTTTTGAAATATCTGAGTTTTCTTGATAATTAGACATTGATTTATTAATGACACTAAACAAACTATCTATTTCTTTTTGATAATTACTAACATCTTTTGAAAAATAATTTATATCATAAAATGTCCCGAATATAGAGCCAGAAAGATTATTTTTTTTTGTTTCCTGATTACAGGATACTAATAGTAGCGTTATTAGTATTAAAAGAAACGTATTTTTAAGCATTATAAAAGTTTAATTTTGTAGGTAAATATTAGTTTAAATTAGTTTCTAAAACCTGTATACCATTATATTCTATAAGATATTCTTCATTTAAATATACTGGTAAATTTTCTCCTTTAGGGTTCCCTAAACCTACTCCTGCATATAATACTTTAGCATTATGTTCTCTAGCATGTGTTTTAAATGACTCCATCCAAACTATATCATAATTATTAGCATTTTCAGGAAGTATTACAGCTTTCACTATAACAAAAAAATATTGTTTATTCACATCCATACAAACAAATTGAGGATGTTTTTTTAATTTACTATTTACTGCTATAAATTCGAATCCGCGTTGCTCCAAATCTTTTCCTACATGATTCATAGCTAAATTATGAAGTTCCTGTGCCGTTAATGCTTTACTCATGCAACAAAAATACAAATAATTGTAATTATTAACGAGCTACATTTTTTAAAAACCTCTAGATAGAAAAGAGCTTTATACTATTTAAATCTTACATATTTAGATTTAGCAAAGGTATAATTAGAAACACCTATCTTTGCATCAAACTTTAAATCGTACCATGGAGACAATTCAGTTTCTTCAAGATTTTTAACTAAATGCACACTTTGGGCTGGTGTATTTCCTTGAAATAGTAAGAAACGTTTTTCTCCTTTTTCATTAATAACCTCATCAGTTATCATTACAATATGTCCTGGGGTTCCACCTCTTATAAGCATATCTCCTACTTTAAGTTCATTAATAGATGCTATTTTGGGCAACTCGTTATATAAAGACAATGTTCCTGAATATGTATAAATTAAATTTAAGTATTTATAAAAATTACTTTTAGTATGATTTTTTGGGCCTACTCTATTAAAAACAACCTTATTCCCATTTATTGTTGGTCTATAACCTTCTGCGTATTTTAACCAAGAACAGTAGTGGCCACTTGTAAAATTAAACCCAATTTCATTTTTTCTATTTTGCTCCCATAAATATTCACTTCTAATTCTTATTAAAGCATCTGCACATTGTTGCAATCCATTTTTGGGCACTGGTATATCCAGTATTCCTATATGCCCAACTTGCCAATAATATTCGCTACCATCATAATTAATAATTTTACTATTAAAAGGTTTTAATTTATAATTACGTAAATATTCTTGAAAAGTTCCTGTATTATATTTAACACGCTTAAACCCTTTAGGTACTTTAACTCTAGATTTTATAGTTAAACTATCTTTATTTATAAGGTTTACATCAATGGTTATTACATTAACCGTTTGCTTTACAGTTTCTTTAACTGGCTTAAATTGCAAGGCTATAGCAAAAACTGAAATCAACACACAAATAAATAGTATTATTTTTTTCATAATTATATAAACGTAAAAAGCCAATACTTTCGTATTGGCTTTTTATTATTTTATAATAATTAGTTTATACTAACCTAATTATTCCTTTATTAATTTTGTTGTTATACTAGCATCTTCTGTAGATAACTTTACAAAGTACACACCTGCATTAAAAGTACCAACATTAATTGTTTCCATGTTAGAAACACTGTTATATACTCTTTGTCCTGCTATGTTAAACACTTCAACTTTAGAAAGTGTATTTTCTAACCCTTTAATGTTTACAACATTAGTTGCTGGGTTAGGAAAAATAGAATATCCAGTTAATTCATTTACTTCAACAGTTAATGTAGCAAAGCTGTAAGATGTTGTACCTGATTGCCCTTGGTAAACCGCTGTAGCTGTATTACCTCCAGTTGTATCTGCATTGATAAAGCTGTCTAATGATCCAAAGGCTAAACTAGCTAACCCTGATGCATTATCTAAAATACTAATTTCACCTGTAGTAGGAGAACCTAATATATCAAATGTTGCTATAGTAATTTCATCTCCTGCTGAATGACCAGGGAAACCCAAATTACTTCCTGAGCTAATTGCTATATAGTTAGACGATCTATCATTTCCTGGATCAGCTCCATCTAAAGTAGCTGCAGTATTAATAAAAATAGTACCTCCATCTAATGATCCGTAAGGCAATACTAACGATGATTGATCTATTGAAGCTCCATCTTGTAACATGATAGCAAATCCGAAAGATTCTAAATCTGGATCCATTCCCATTACAGAATTGTAGTTAGCCACAGCTTTTACAGAGTAGTTATATCCACTGTTTTGCGTTAAAGTAAATGTATAACCATCTTGAGCTTGAACTGTTAAGCCAAAAGTTATTGCTAATAATAAAAGTAGTTTTGTTTTCATTTTTTTTGTTTTATATCTTAGAGTTAACAAATATATCATTTTTTTGCGTTTTTAATTAGTCCCTTCTGGTAATTGTTGTGTAAAATTATAGGTTGCTGTTGGTGGGCCGCCAAACACAGAATTCGATGGATTATTAAAGATGTTATTTCTAACAATTAAGACATCACTTGTTCCTCCTGCATAATAAGTTACACCATCCATATTTATGTCTGTTGCATAGTACCCTAATGAGCCATAGGTTGCTATTGGTGGCCCTCCAAACACAGAGTTACTTGGATCGTTAAATACCTGTGATCTTATTGATGGAACATCAGACTGGGCTCCTAAATAATTTAATAATCCATTACCTGTACTATCTCCTGACCACATACCTAATACACCACTTGGCATACCAAAACTTGTTTGCGCATCTGTTCCAAAAGTACTTACTGTTCCATTTGTGAAATCTACTACCGTTGTTGTTGCCGTTAACGACACCAAATCTTTTGCCATTACTCCTAAGTGATTTCTATGCTTTATTACCACATAATAATCTTTTCCTGGTATATTAAATAATAAGCTAGAGGTGCCGTCTACTGTTACAACATCCCCATCTCTTTGTAGTAGGGCAGATTGCGAAGCTGAAACTGTTGTATTTGTTGTTGCATCTCTTAATTCTACTAACACCCAATCCACAATTGCATTTGCTCCTGTTACATTAAATACTGAGGCATCACATGTTGTTGTATCATAAGGACTAGTTGTTGGTATATAACCTGCCACACGTAAATCATCTCTCATTAAACTC
>Ga0189290_100291_pt1 | contig 14047 bp, 8 predicted proteins | sample UW140minimetaG_FD_130318 | JGI IMG/M metagenome (GOLD analysis project Ga0189290, IMG submission 130318) | Marine microbial communities from the Costa Rica Dome - UW140 mini metaG | ecosystem: Environmental > Aquatic > Marine > Oceanic > Photic zone | place: Costa Rica: the Eastern Pacific...
GCCGCCTCAAGGACTTTCGACGCATCGCAACCCGCTACGACAAGCTTGCCGCGAACTTCCTGTCCGCCGTCGCCTTGGTGACCATCATCGCTTTCTGGGTTTGATCGAGTCTCGACCCTAGGAAACCATGTGAAAGATGTGCCACGTTCGCCCAAAGATCGCGTCGAATATTCCTGCGCGATATAGTCGGCCGATCCTTACATCTCCAAGGCAGTTCAATGTCCGAATCCGAGACCGCCTCGATCTACCAAAGCGACCTGCCAATCGAGAATAAGCTCGAGCGCGCCCGAACAGAACTCCTCGACCTGTCCGCAAGGAACCGCCTGCTAAATGTCCCCCGTTTCTCGAAGGCGGCGCGGACGATCGACATCATCGATGAGCGTTCTGCCGAGATCTACCGCCTCTTAGCGAAGGAGACGAAAGCGTTCACGTTCTCCGCGGGGAGACCGGACAGAGCGGGCGGCGGGGACGCCGCGGAGGAGGACGAGGACCTTCACGCGATCGAGCTCGCGCAGCCGGACGAAGCGGACGACGAGGTCGACGAGCGGGGAAGGGCCAAGCGTCACCTCGACACCAAGCTCCAGACTCGGATGACCCCGAAGGGGCTCCAGAAGCGGCTTCTCGACCTGTACCACGACGCGCGGACGCTGGAGGAGGAGCAGGGCGTCAACGTTCTCTTCCTGGCGCTTGGCATGCTGCGGTGGGTAGATCCGAACAACAAGGAAAACATCCGCCACGCACCGCTCGTCCTCGTGCCGGTCAAGCTCGAGCGCGGCACGGCTGGTGAACGTTTTCGTCTCCGGGTCCGTCCCGAGGACCAGACTTCGAACCTGTCGCTGGAGGCCTACCTCGACCGCGTTCACGCCCTCCGCCTGCCCGCCTTCGAGGGCGGCGACGAGTTCGATCCTGACGCGTACTTCCGCGAGGTTGCGGACGCTGTCTCCACGAAGACCGACTGGTCGGTCCTGCCCGACGACATCGCCCTCGGCTTCTTCTCGTTCTCCAAGTTCCTGATGTACCGGGACCTCGATCCCGAAAACTGGCCATCCGACGGACGGATCACCGACCAGGCGACGATCCGGTCGCTCCTTTCGGACGGCTTCGAAGCGGGCGAACCGCTTCTGTCCGAGGACGAGCGGATCGACCGCCACATTGACCCCGCGGACATGCTCCATATCGTCGACAGCGACGGTTCGCAGACGCTCGCGGTCCACGACGTGCGCCGCGGCAGAGACCTCGTCATCCAGGGACCGCCGGGAACCGGCAAATCTCAGACGATCGCCAACGTGATCGCGTCCGCGATAGCCGACGGGAAAACAGTCCTGTTCGTCGCCGAGAAGATGGCGGCCCTCGACGTCGTCAAGCGCCGCCTCGACAACGCCGGGGTCGGCGATGCATGCATAGAGCTTCACAGCAACAAGGCGAATAAGCGTGGGTTCCTCGAGGAGTTGCGCCGGACGTGGGAGCTCGGATCACCGCGAGGTGAATTCCCGTCGAGCCTCACCGGCAAGCTGCGTGCGGCTCGAGATGTCCTGAACCTCCATGCCGAGCGGATGCACGTGCCGCACGAGGCATCCGGCCTGACGCCCTACCAGGTGTTCGGTGCGCTGACGAAACTCCGGCAAGAGGGGCAACGCCCCGTCGACCTGCCCCTCGAGACCGCGACACTCTGGTCACCGGACGATCTGGCGTCACGCCGCCGCCTTCTCGTCGAGCTCACCCAACGCGTCGACGAGATCGGGCTTCCGATAAGCCATCCGTGGCACGGCGTCGGCCTTGACCTTGTGCTGCCCACGACGCTCGAGCGGTTGCTCCCTCGGATTGATTCCCTTCAGTCGGCCGTCTCGGATTTGGAGGCCGAGTACGGATCGTTGGCGAAGGCGTTGGAGATGGAGCCGGAACCCATCACGTTCGACGATGCCGTGACGCTCCGGGAGCGGGCGGACATCCTTGCCCGCGCGCCGGACCTGTCGCCGGAAGCCTTTCGTGCGGACGCGTGGGATGATCGGCGCGAGGCCGTGGCCGACCTCGTCAGGGCTGGTGCGGACTTTCGTCAGCATGGCGAGTCCTTGGTTGGGTCCGTTCATCCGTCGGCGCTCGGGACATCGATCGAGGGGCTTGAGGTTCAACTGGCCTGGCTGCCGCGAGAGTTCCCGACCGCTGCTTTCGGGCGGGCCGCCGAACTCGCGGAGTCGCTTCCGCGCCTTCGCGCCGAGGCAGACCGCCTTGCCACTGAACTCGGCGTGCCGGGCCCCGTCGACACGCTCGCTGCGGTGTCGCGCCTAGTGACGACGGGCGAGCGGGTGGCGGCAGCGCCCGATGCGAGTCCCGAGGCGTTTGCGGCCACGGTATGGGATCAGGGCGTGGAGCAGGCCGGGGACCTCGCGGAGGCGGTTGAGACGCTCGAGCGATCGCGTGCGGCCATAGGTGACCGAATACTTGACGTCGCCTGGACGACCGAGGTCTCGTCCGCCCGCCAGGCGTTGGCGATCAACACCGGATTCCTGAAGGCACTCAACGGCGACTACCGGAAAGCGAAGGCGCTGATGCGCTCGATCCTGCGCAACCCGGAAATGCCGACGCAGGATATTGTCGAACTCCTCGACACGTTGATGAAGGGACAGGCCGCAGCCAAGCGCGTCCAAAACGACGACGCCTTCGGGCGCTCCGCGTTCGGCGCCGATTGGCGCGGGGAACGCTCCGCCTCCGCTCCGCTTCTCGCCCTAGTAGCATGGATGCGCACGCTGCGCGGTCTTGGTGCCGAGCCGCGCCTTATCGCCGGCCGGCTCGCCGAGCGGCAGGTCGTCGGCGAGCACGCTGCGCTCGTCCTGCGCCATGTCGATGCTACCAAGCCTTTGCTTGAAGCCCTTTGGTCCGACCTTGGCACGGCGGCCGCCCCCGCGCTCGACAATGCGGTGTCCGCCGACCGCGCGCAACTTGACATGGTCGAGGCCCGGGCGCGGAACCTTGCATGGGCTGACGGCCTCTGCCGCACCATCATGCGCTCTGTTCCCGACACACTATCCGAGCGTCTCGACGCTGTTGCAGGTGTCGCAGCCTGGCAGGCGGCAGCCCAGTCACTCGACGAGCGCACGGCTCTTGGAGCGGAGGCGTTCGGCCTCGTATGGAAGGGTCAGGATTCGAACTGGGACGAGCTTGCCGCGGCCGTCGAGTGGATCGACGCGCATGACGAACTCCGGCATCTCGCTGCGCGTCTTTCCGACCGGACTGGGAATGCCGGGCGGGCAGGGCGGGCCGTCGCCGCGTCGGCCAACGCGCAAGACGCGCTGGCCGAGATCGCCTCCTTCCTCTCGGCAGATCCCCGGAGCTTGTTCGGTGCTGATGGTTACGGGAATGTGAGGCTCCAGCAGTGCCGGGAGCGCATGGAGACCTGGCTAGCCAACTCCGAGCAGCTTTCGAAGTGGGTCTCTTACCGCGAGCGGGCGGACCGGGCGCGAACGGATGGCATGGCCGTGTTCGTCGACAATCTGGAAGACGGCCGTCTCGCTACGCCTGCCGCACTCCCGTCGTTCGAAATGGCGTATCATGAGGCGATCCTGTCCGAGCTAATCCTAGCTGATCCGGAACTCGGACGCTTCGACGGCAGCCTTCACGGACGGCATGTGCGCGAGTTCGCCAACCTCGATCGCGAGCGCATCAAGTCCGCGAGTCTCGAGGTGGTGCGTGCCCACCACCGTAGAATTCCGCCTCGCGACGGGGGCGTGGGTCCGGTAGGGATCCTGCGGGGTGAGATGGCCAAGCGCAGCCGTCACATGCCTATCCGCCAGCTCATGCAGCGGGCGGGGCCCGCCATCCAAGCGCTGAAGCCGGTCATGATGATGAGCCCGCTCTCGGTCGCCCAGTTCCTGACGCCCGGCAAGATGACCTATGACCTCCTTGTCATGGACGAGGCTTCGCAGATCCAGCCCGTGGACGCGCTTGGCGCCATCGCTCGGGCCCGGCAGGTCGTCGTCGTCGGCGACGAACGCCAGCTCCCGCCGACCAAGTTCTTCTCCAAGATGACCGGCGGAACAGAGAGCGACGACGAGGAAGAGGGCGCGCAAGTTGCCGACATAGAGAGCATACTTGGCCTTTTCACCGCTCGAGGCCTGCCTCAACGTATGCTGCGCTGGCACTACCGCAGTCGTCACCAGTCGCTGATCGCTGTTTCCAATACGCAGTTCTACCAGAACAAGCTCTTCATCGTGCCGAGCCCCTACACGACCGAAGCGGGTATGGGCTTGCAGTTCCATCACGTCCCCGACGGCGTCTTCGATTCCGGCGGTACGTCAGTTAATGCGGTAGAGGCCCGCACCGTCGCCGAAGCGGTGATCCGGCACGCAAAGACCAGTCCCGGGCAATCGTTGGGCGTCGCGACCTTCTCGGTGTCACAGCGGCGGGCAATCCAGGACGAGCTCGAGTTCCTCCGGCGCCTCAACCCAGACACGGAGGAGTTCTTCCACGCTCATCCTTCGGAGCCGTTCTTCGTCAAGAACCTCGAGAACGTGCAGGGCGACGAGCGCGACGTCATCATGATCTCGGTCGGCTACGCCAAGAACGCGCAAGGGTACATGGCCATGCGATTTGGTCCCCTCGGCGCACAGGGCGGCGAACGGCGACTGAACGTCCTCATCAGCCGCGCGAAGCGGCGGTGCGAGGTGTACGCGTCGATCACCGACGAGGACATCGACCTCGAGCGGGGTAAGGGCGCAGGTATCCTCGCTTTCAAGCTCTTCCTTCATTACGCCCGCACCGGGCGGCTTTCGATCGCGCAGGCAAGCGGGCGCGAGATGGAAAGCGTTTTCGAAGAGCAGGTGGCGTCCGCGCTTCAGGCGAAGGGCTACCAGGTCCATCCGCAGGTCGGCATCGCTGGGTTCTTCATCGACCTCGCTGTGTCGGACCCCGAGCGCCCGGGACGCTACCTCATCGGCATCGAGTGCGACGGTGCGTCCTACCACTCGTCGCGCTCGGCCCGCGACCGCGACCGCCTACGTCAGGCGGTGCTCGAAGACCATGGTTGGATCATCCACCGCATCTGGAGTACCGACTGGTTCCAGCGGCCGCAGGAGCAGCTCGAGCGCACCGTCGCCGCGATCGAGGCGGCGAAGGCGGAGCTGGACGAGCGGATGGAGCGGGGCCTTGCCGCCCATCGCGCGGTGCCGATTGAGATCGTCACCGTCGACCGAGGCGAGGTGACCGAGGTCGGGCTCGGCGACGCCGTTCCCGAAAACGGTACGGCCACGGCCGCTTACATTGAGGCCACCCTGACCCGCCCGGGACCATACGAGCTGCACGAGACGCCGGTCGGCAGGATGGCAGATCTCGTGGCGCAGGTCGTCCAGGTCGAGTCGCCCGTCCATCTCGACGAGGTCGTCGCCCGCGTTCGCGATGCGTTCGGCCTCCAGCGAGCCGGCGCACGTATCCAGGCCGCTGTCGTGGAGGGCGTCGAAAGGGCGATCGCCCACCGCGGCATCGTGCGGGAGGGGGATTTCCTCTCCCTCGCGAACGCCGAGGCAATCGTTCGGGATCGGCGCAACGCGCTGTCATCCGGCCTACGGAAGCCCGAGACCTTGCCACCCGCCGAGCTGAGAGCCGGGATACTACGTATCGTCACCGACAACTTTGGTGCGACGGACGACGAGGTGGCGGGGGCGCTGTCGCGTCAGCTCGGCTTCAAGGCTACGAGTGCCCAACTCCGTGCGGTCATCGCCTCCGCTGTCGAAGCCTTGCTGGTCGAGGGGCGGTTGCAGCGGCAAGACCGTATGCTCTCATCCTTCACGGCATCCGGCACCGACAGCTTGGGGACGCAGGAACCAGTGCAAGTTTCGGAGTGACCGCGGGCGTTACGGCGCCTGGGCCGCGATCCGATCTGATGCAGGAGCATGCATGTCCAGTTTGGGACAGATTGACATCGACATGATTCTCGACTTGTTCGAGGGCAGCCGGGGAAGGGGCTACGTTCTGGAGTTTTCCGACCGCTCGTTCTCGACCTTCATGCGCGACCTTGCAGCGGTGGACATCGATGCCCCTCGTTACAGGGCGGACGGGAACTCGAAGGGGCGACGGCTTCGGACGTTCCTTGCTACCGCCTCGGAGCCGACCATCGTGAAGGTTCTCAATGGTCTCTGGCAATACCGGGTAAGGTTCGCGGAGGAGGGTCGATACGCACCCGTGCCCGACGAAGGGGAGCGGCTCTCGCAGGTCATACGGTCGCTGCATGGCAGTCCTCTGAAAGGCATGGGGCGCGCGCAGAAGTCTCCTGTCAAAGCCGATACCGCCCATGCGGGACCTTCAGCGCGACGGGTAGGAGAGCTTCTGGAGGAGTTCCGGGCGATCATGGCACTCGAGCCACAGCCCCGCGGATATGCGTTTGAGTCGTTCCTGAAGGCGCTATTCGACACTTGGGGGATGCAGGCCAGGCGCGGATGGAGAAACACGGGCGAGCAGATCGACGGTAGTTTTCTGCTCGGGGAGGAAGTCTACCTCGTTGAGGCGAAGTGGCAGCAGGCACAGTCGAACGCCGCTGCCCTGCACGCCTTCCAAGGGAAGCTCGAGGCCGGCCCCGGCTGGACGCGCGGACTTTTCGTCAGCTACTCAGGCTTCACTCTGGAAGCGTTGGAGGCCTTCGTCTCGCGCAGGGTTATCCTCATGGACGGATTCGATCTTCACGAAATCCTTGATCGCGGCCTCTCCGTGCGCGCTGTGCTCTCCGAAAAGGTGCGGCGCTTTTCCGAGACTCGTCGCCCCTACGTTCAAGTTCGGGAACTCTTTCCCTCCTGAACCAAGCCTCCTCCATGTCGCTCCAGCATGGCGCCCCATCCTCGTTCCGTCTACCGCCGTAGCGGCCCCTCCCGCCCTAGGATGTGCGCTGAAGGTAGCATATCACCCGAAGTTGCTACCTTCAGGATGCATCCACCAGCTATCTGGCCATAGTCAGCTTCGTCTGACGGGCTTAGTGGGCGTGCCGCATATCAACCTCGCAGGAGCGCCTGGATCGTCGCCAGTCGCTTCGAACAACCACGGCACTTGCCGCACGCGTACGACCCCGAATGGAACGAGAATTTTAGGCCGAGGAGCCTCCTTGCCAGTGACGATGTCAGCGACAATTTTCCCGGGTCGGCTTCGCGCGCGGGTACTGAGACGCCGACGCCGCCCCTCATCGCATCGTGACCTGTCTGCTCACTTCCGCCTTCGAACCGGCTATGGCAGAAAGGTAGCGTGAAACAGCGTCCGCTTGCCCTTCGGCTGATTGCCTTTCTCGTGCTCGCCGCCATCACGATGGCGCCGTTCGGCGATGCGATGGCTGTTGCGCGAATGACAGACGAAGCCTTGAACGGTTCCAACGTCGCCATGGAAGGCATGGACATGCGTGCCACGACGTCGGCTGCCGACGTTGGTACGATGCCGTGTTGTCCGGACTCGGCACCGACACTTCATCCTGCATCCGATTGCTACAAGTCTGCCTGTCCGTCCATGGCTTCCTGTACGCAGCAGTGCATTCCCGCCGCAACCTTGGTCGTGGCAAGTGACGCGGTCAGACTGGGCGAGGCAGACGCGGGACGTATGCCTGGCAGCGTGGCGCTCGCGTCGCTTTCGCCAGAACCGCCACCCCGCCCTCCCCGCACCTGATCGATCAGCCGGCCCTTGAGCCATGAGAACGTTGCGCGATCCGCAGCGAAGCTGAAACGTTGCGTTATGTCCCCCCCTCCGCTGGCCTAGCCATCGACGGGTTCGATCAGGATATTGACCATGATGAAGATCAACATGAGCGCCGCCTCCGCGGCGATCGTGGCGCTGATGTCGTTTGGGTTCGAGGCATCCGCCCTCGCGGGGATGACCGACTTCGAGTTCCAGCTCGTCGAGAACAAAGTGAAATCCGGCAAGGACGCTGTAGTGGCTGTCCGGCTCGTCGACAGGCGAACGGGCAAGGGCGTTCCCGATGCCGTCATTTTCGAAACCAGGGCTGACATGGCGCCGGATGGGATGGAGACGATGACGACGCCTATCGAGGCGACCGCGTCGGACGAGCCGGACATTTATCGCTTCAAGGTCGCGCTCGTCATGGCGGGTGGATGGCGAATCTCACTCAAGGCCAAGGTCCAAGGCGAGGAAGGTACATTGAATGAGCAGGTCGTCCTTGAGGCGACCGAATGATGCGAACGGCTATCTTCAGCCTCACCCTCGTCGCCGTAGCGGCGGGGATCGGAGGCTATTGGGCAGGGCAGACCGGAATGACTGTGGCCTTGGTCCAACATACGCTCGGCCTTTTGAGCAGCACGCCCGTCCCGTCAGATTGGGCAGCGGCGACGGAAATGCCAGCGACTACGTCGTCCATATCCCTCGATCCGCGGCATGTCCTTTACTGGCGCGATCCCGATGGTCGCCCGATATACTCCGCAACCCCGAGGAAAACGGAGGACGGGCGCGACTTCGCTCCTGTCCACGACGACGTGGCGGGGGCAACCCCGCAAGCCGCCGTCGCGACCGATGACGCCGCGGCTTCAGCCAAGCGGATCCGCTTTTATCGCAACCCGATGGGCCTTCCCGACACATCGCCCGTGCCGAAGAAGGACTCCATGGGGATGGACTACATCCCAGTCTACGACGGTCCAGAGGAAGAGCTGGGCGTCGTCACGGTTTCCCCCGGGCGACTCCAGAGAACGGGGGTCCGTTCCGAGCTCGTGTCCCGACGGATCGTCGGTCGGCCGCTGCGGGTGCCGGGCGTGGTGAAGCTCGATGAGCGGATGGTCTCTGTCGTCACGACGCGGGCCGACGCCTTCGTCGAGGAGGTTTCCGACGTAACCACGGGTTCGGCAGTGCGAAGGGGACAGCCACTGGTGCGCCTCTACTCACCCGAGATGGCGACGGCGGGCGCGCAGTTCGTCATCGAGTTGAAGAGCGGCGGGGCGGCGAGGTCCGGCGGTGCGGGCCTCAAGCTGCGTAACCTCGGCGTCCCGGAGGCGGCGATTGCCGAAATGGAACGCACGGGCAAAGTTCCACCTTCCATGACCTGGACGGCGCCCCGGGATGGCCTTGTGCTTGAGCGGGCGGCGGTCGAGGGCATGATGACCGAGGCCGGGGATGTCCTGTTCCGTCTCGCCGACGTCTCGCACGTCTGGGTGATCGCCGACATACCCGAGCGGGAGCTCGGATCGCTCCGGCTCGGCAGCACCGCAAAGATCACCTTCCGCGGACTGCCGGGCAGGACGTTCGATGGCCGTGTCGATCTTGTCTACCCGCAGGTGACGCCAGAGACCCGTACGGTGAAAGTCCGCATCGGCATCGAAAACCTCGACGGCCTCCTGCTGCCGGACATGTATGCCGGCGTCGAGATCGAGTCCGGGGCCGGCGGCGCGGTCGTCGCCGTTCCCAACGACGCCATCCTCGACACGGGGTCGCGGCAGGTCGTCATCCTCGACCGCGGCCAGGGTCGCTTCGAGCCTCGTCCCGTTGAGCTGGGCGTTCGCGGAACCGACCTGACCGAGGTCGCGAAGGGCATCGAGGAAGGGGACCGCGTCGTGACCGGCGCGAACTTCCTGATCGACGCCGAGAGCAACATCAAGGCGGCCCTCTCCGCCCTCGACCCAAAGACGGACGCGCCCGCGCCGGCGGCGGAGGCACGGCCGTGATCGCCGGCATCATTGCCTGGTCGGCGAGGAATCTTGTCCTCGTCTTCGTCGGCACGATATTCGCGGTCGCGGGAGGCATCTATGCCTTGAGAACGCTGCCGCTGGACGCGATACCGGATCTCTCGGACGTACAGGTCATCGTCTACACCGAGTATCCCGGCCAGGCTCCGCAGGTCGTCGAGGACCAGATCACCTATCCACTGACGACGGCCATGCTGACGGTACCGAAGTCGAAGGTCGTGCGCGGCTTCTCGTTCTTCGGCGTGTCCTTCGTCTATGTGGTGTTCGAGGACGGCACCGATCCCTATTTCGCCCGCAGCCGGGTCCTCGAGTTCCTGAACGCGGCTGGACGCCGCCTTCCTGCTGGCGTGACGCCAACGCTCGGCCCGGACGCGACGGGAGTCGGCTGGGTCTACCAGTACGCGGTGGTCGCCAAGGACAGGACACTCGCCGACCTTCGGTCGTTGCAGGACTGGGTCGTTAGGTTCGCCGCCTCCGACGCTGAGGGGGTCGCGGAGGTGGCAAGCGTTGGCGGGTTCGTGAAACAGTACTCCGTCGTCGTCGACCCCAATCGCATGCGCAGCCAAGGCGTGACCCTCGACATGCTCAAGGATGCGATCGGGGCGAGCAACATGGACGTCGGCGGCCGAACCATCGAGCTGTCGGAATTCGAGTACATGGTCCGTGGCCGCGGCTACCTGCGCGGGACCGAGGACATTGAGAGCATCGTCCTCATGAGCTCTGGCGGGGTACCCCTGCGGCTTGCCGACGTCGCCCGAGTTGAGACGACACCCGACGAGCGCCGCGGAATCACAGAACTGAACGGGGAGGGCGAGGTCGCGAGCGGCATCGTCATGCAGCGCTACGGGGCCAATGCCCTCGACGTGATTGAAGACGTGAAGACGAAGCTCGCGGCGATCCTCCCAAGCCTCCCCGCGGGGACGGAGATCGTGCCCGTATACGACCGCTCGCAGCTCATCGAGCGTGCCATCGAAACCTTGGAGGGGACGCTTCTCGAGGAGAGCCTGATCGTAGCCCTCGTTTGCGTGGTGTTCCTTCTCCACCTTCGGAGTGCACTCGTCGCGATCCTCATGCTGCCAGTCGGAATACTGATGGCGTTCGGCGCGATGAAACTGATGGGGCTCGGGTCGAACATCATGAGTCTCGGCGGCATCGCCATCGCCGTCGGCGCAATGATTGACGCCGCGATCGTCATGATCGAGAACGCCCACAAGCACCTTGAGCGGGCGCCGCCCGGTAAGCCGCGGGTGGAGATCCTGATCGAGGCCGCCAGCGAGGTCGGACCCGCGCTGTTCTTCAGCCTCCTTGTGATCACCGTCTCTTTCCTGCCGATCTTCACCCTAGAGTCGCAGGAGGGGCGCCTGTTCGGACCGCTGGCTTTCACCAAGACCTTCGCCATGGCGGCAGCGGCCATCCTGTCGGTGACCCTGGTTCCGGCGCTGATGGTCGTCTTCGTGCGTGGGCACATCGTTCCGGAACACCGCAATCCCGTGAACCGCTTCCTGATCTGGGTCTATCGCCCGGTCATCGGCGGCGTCCTGCGGGCGAAGACCCTGACCATTCTCCTTGCCGTCGTCGCGCTCGGCGTGACGGCTTGGCCTGCGCGGCAGATCGGGTCCGAGTTCATGCCGAACCTCAACGAGGGGACGCTGATGTACATGCCGACGACGCTCCCGGGGCTGTCGGTGACCAAGGCCGCCGAACTCCTCCAGACGCAGGACCGCATCATCAAGTCGTTCCCCGAGGTCGCCTCGGTCTACGGTAAGGCGGGACGGGCTTTGACCGCCACCGATCCCGCCCCGACCGAGATGTTCGAGACGTTGATCAATCTCAGACCCGAAGAGGAATGGCGGCCGGGCGTCACGGTCGACACCCTCAAGGCCGAGATGGACAAGGCCCTGCAATTTCCAGGTGTTTCGAATGCTTGGACGATGCCGATCCGCGCCCGTATCGACATGCTCTCAACGGGCATTCGGACGCCCGTCGGCGTGAAGGTGTTCGGCACCGACCTGGCCGCGATGGAGTCGCTGGCGAAGGAGATCGAGACAGTCCTCAAGGGCGTGCCGGGTACGTCCAGCGCCTACGCCGAGCGGGTGGTTGGAGGCTACTTCCTCGACATCGTTCCAGATCGTGAGGCCCTTGGCCGCTACGGGCTGTCGGTCGGTGCCGTCCAAGAGACGATCGGCATGGCGCTAGGCGCCGAGACGATGACGACGACCGTCGAGGGTCGGGAGCGGTATGCCGTCGTCGTCCGCTATCCGCGGGAACTCCGTTCCGACCCCGACGCTATCGCGAGGGACGTTCAAATCGCACTGCCGGGCGGCGGCGCGGTTCCGCTCGGCGACGTCGCGAGGATCGAGCTGACGAGAGGCGCGACCTCGATCCGGACGGAGAACGGTCAGCTCGCTGTTTACGTCTTCGTCGACATCGCAGGGCGGGATCTCGGCGGCTACGTCGCCGAGGCGCAGGAGGCGGTGGCGCGGGAGGTGACGTTCCCGCCCGGCTTCTACGTCGCCTGGAGCGGGCAGTTCGAGTACCTCCAGCGCGCCGAGGCGAAGCTGAAGGTTGTCGTTCCCGTCACGCTGCTCCTGATCTTCCTCCTCCTCTACCTGAACTTCCGGTCCATGACGGAGACGCTGATCGTGATGCTATCGCTGCCATTCGCCGTCGTGGGTGGCATCTGGTTGATGTGGTGGCTCGGCTTCAACATGTCGGTCGCCGTGGCCGTCGGTTTCATCGCGCTGTCGGGCGTCGCCGCGGAGACGGGAGTGATCATGCTTATCTACCTCCAGCATGCGGTTACGGAAGTCCGGACTCGGTGCGAGACGCAAGGTCGGGCATTCGACCGTGTAGCCCTTCGCGAGGCGATCATGATCGGTGCCGTCGAACGGGTTCGACCGAAGATGATGACGGTCGTCGCGATCATGGCCGGGCTTCTTCCGATCCTGTGGAGCCACGGCGCGGGGGCCGAGTTAATGCAACGAATCGCGGTGCCGATGATTGGTGGGATGGTCTCATCGTCCGTCCTGACGCTCGTTGTCATCCCGGCAGTGTTCGCGTTGGTGAAAGGCTGGAAGCTCCCCAGGGCGGTTGCTGACGTCCCGACCGCCGTGCCCGCCGTTGCGAGATACTGACTGAGATGAGGTTGGCGGGCTTGACGTCGCGGTGGACGATCCCGCCGGTGTGGGCGTGTTCCAGGGCGAACAGGATCTGCTTTAGGCAGCCGATGGTTTCGATGACACGCCCGGAACTGGGAGGCGGCCTGTCCCTCCTGCTCATTGCCCGTCTGCCTCGTGCACAAACGATACATCCAAGGCGGAACGGTCTTGCCCGCAGAGGAGCGAGTGGTTCGGCTGCGGTTGTTCACCCGCCGCTTTCGGTGCAACGTTGGCACCTGCCAACGCGACAAATGAAACCATCACATGATGCCAAATGGGCGGCTCCCCGAGGCCGCCATGGAATTCATGTCGCGCCCTCTTGACCTTCCAGCGGGTGGAAGCCCCAACTACTGGATATGAGAAGGTAGCTGGGCATCACCATCTTGGATATCGTGCATGTTGCGAGCCAAGTTTGGTGGCTATGTCTCGTCCAAGCCTGATGCCAGAACAAACCAGCGTTCGATTGAAAATCGCTTCAAACGAGGATTAGCGTACGCTCATGCAGTTCGTAGCCCGCCTGTTGTTTGTCGCATTCCTCTCCGCTTTCGCGGCGAGTTCGGTTGCGCATGCAGCGGGCTCGGCAAAGATGGCAGCCGACATGGCAACCAGCCACGTCGCGGCGATGGAAATGGCGGACTGCGACGCCTGTGACGGTCCCGAAGTTGGTGATATGGGCATCGCCTGCGACGTAATGTGCGGCTCGGGCAGTCTTGCGGCCATCCTCGGTCCGCAAGGCGATCGGTTCGTTCAGCCGACGGGCGGTCTCTTGGACCCAGCGGTAACTGACGACCATTGTGGCCTGACGTGCCCTCCGACAGAGCAGCCCCCTCGAACTCTCATCTGATCTGACGCCCGGCGCTGTCGCGTCGGGTCGTCTTTCCGTGCCTGTCGGTGCGTTGGCGCCGGAGCACGGTGGTGACCGATGCCGGATTATTTCCGGCTTTCGGCAGACGACCAATCGATCAGTGAGAGTTGAGCAATGGCTCGAAATCCCATTCCGGCGCCTTCGCGCGCCACCGTGTCCGCCTCCGGGAGCCCGCAGGGCTTCCTCCATCAGACCCGACGCGGATTTCTGTCTGCTTCCTTGACCGCAGTCGGACTTCTGGCGCTCCCGGCCGCGTTACGCCCGGCCATGTCGGCATCGTTCCCGGCCGTGGTTCTCGCATTCGACGGGAAGGCGCTGCTCGTCGCAGGAGCAACGCTCAGTCGCAGCGACGACGGGGGACGCACGCGAAGCAC
>Ga0189290_100292_pt1 | contig 13831 bp, 10 predicted proteins | sample UW140minimetaG_FD_130318 | JGI IMG/M metagenome (GOLD analysis project Ga0189290, IMG submission 130318) | Marine microbial communities from the Costa Rica Dome - UW140 mini metaG | ecosystem: Environmental > Aquatic > Marine > Oceanic > Photic zone | place: Costa Rica: the Eastern Pacific...
CGGCCATGCCATCGGCACGCCGGAATCGGGAGTTCCGCCCCAGAGCGAGATCCGCCTCAACGGCCATGCCATGCAGTGCCGGATCACGACGGAAGACCCCGAGCAGAACTTCATTCCCGATTACGGCCGCATCACCGCCTATCGCGGCGCGACGGGCTTCGGCATCCGGCTCGATGGCGGCACGGCCTATTCCGGCGCGGTCATCACCCGCTTCTACGATCCGCTGCTGGAAAAGGTCACGGCCTGGGCACCGAGCCCGGAGGAAGTCATCGCCCGCATGGACCGGGCACTGCGCGAATTCCGCATCCGCGGTGTCGCTACCAACCTGACCTTCCTCGAAGCGATCATCTCGCACCCGAAATTCCGCGACAATTCCTACACGACCAAGTTCATCGACGAGACGCCGGCCCTGTTCGACCAGGTCAAGCGCCGCGACCGCGCGACCAAGCTTTTGACCTATCTCGCTGACGTGACCGTCAACGGCCATCCCGAGACCAAGAACCGGCCGCGCCCTTCGGCCGAGCACGCTTTGCCGATCCCGCCGCTGTTCCAGGCGCAGATCGTCGACGGCACGCGCCAGAAGCTCGACGAACTCGGGCCCCGCGGTTTTGCCGACTGGATGCTGGCCCAGCCGCAGGTGCTGGTCACCGACACGACCATGCGCGATGGCCACCAGTCGCTGCTGGCGACCCGCGTGCGCACCCACGATATCGTCGCGGTGGCCGATGCCTATGCCCGCGGCCTGCCGCAGCTCCTCAGCCTCGAATGCTGGGGCGGAGCGACCTTCGACGTCGCCATGCGCTTCCTGACCGAGGATCCGTGGGAGCGTCTGGCGCTGGTCCGCGAGCGCGCCCCCAACATCCTGTTGCAGATGCTGCTGCGCGGCTCCAACGGCGTCGGCTACACCAATTATCCCGACAACGTGGTCAAGCGCTTCGTTGCGGAGGCGGCCCGCGGCGGCGTCGACCTGTTCCGCGTCTTCGACTGCCTGAACTGGGTCGAGAACATGCGTGTCTCCATGGACGCGGTGTGCGAGGCCGACAAATTGTGCGAGGGCGCGATCTGCTACACAGGCGACCTGTTCGACCCGGACCGCGCCAAATACGACCTGAAATACTATGTCTCGCTTGCTAAGGAGATGGAGGCCGCCGGCGCCCACATTCTCTGCGTCAAGGATATGGCCGGCCTCCTGAAGCCCGCGGCGGCGCGCGTCCTGTTCAAAGCGCTGAAGGAAGAGGTCGGGCTGCCGATCCACTTCCACACCCACGACACGTCGGGCATTTCTGCGGCGACCGTGCTGGCGGCGATCGATTCCGGCGTCGACGCGGTGGATGCGGCCATGGACGCCTTCTCCGGCAACACGGCGCAGCCCTGCCTCGGCTCGATCGTCGAGGCGCTGAAGGGCACCGAGCGCGATTCCGGCCTGTCGGCCGAGGCGATCCGGCGGATCTCCTTCTACTGGGAGGCCGTGCGCAACCAGTATGCGGCTTTCGAAAGCGACCTGAAGGGACCGGCCTCCGAGGTCTATCTGCACGAGATGCCGGGCGGCCAGTTCACCAATCTGAAGGAACAGGCCCGTTCGCTGGGGTTGGAGACGCGCTGGCACCAGGTGGCCCAGACCTATTCCGACGTGAACCGGATGTTCGGCGACATCGTCAAGGTGACGCCGTCCTCCAAGGTGGTGGGCGACATGGCGCTGATGATGGTCAGCCAGGATCTGACCGTCGCCGACGTCATGGACCCGAAGAAGGATCTGGCCTTCCCCGATTCCGTCGTGGCGATGATGCATGGCGATCTCGGCCAGCCGCCTCAGGGCTGGCCCGCCGACATCCAGAAGAAGGTGCTGAAGGGCGAGACGCCGATCACCGTTCGGCCGGGCTCGCTGCTCGCCGACGCCGACCTGGACGCCGAGCAGGCGAAGCTGGAGGAGAAGCTGGAGCGCGACGCCAGCGCGCAGGAATTCGCCTCCTACCTGATGTATCCGAAGGTCTTCACCGACTTCGCCGCGGCCCAGGAGCTCTACGGCCCGGTCTCGATGCTGCCGACGCCGTCCTATTTCTACGGCATTGCCCAGGACGAGGAAGTGCTCATCGATCTGGAGCGCGGCAAGACGCTGGTAGTCCGCTGCCTCGGCTTTGGCGAGACCGACGAGAAGGGCATGCGGACGGTGTTCTTCGAGCTGAACGGCCAGCCGCGGCGCATCAAGGTGCCGGACCGGGCGCATGGCGCGGCCGGCGGCGCCGTGCGGCCGAAGGCGGAAGCCGGCAATGCCAACCATGTCGGCGCGCCGATGCCGGGTGTCGTCTCGACCCTTGCCGTGGCCGCGGGCCAGAGCGTGCGCAGTGGCGACGTGCTGCTGTCCATCGAGGCGATGAAGATGGAGACCGCCATCCACGCCGAGCGCGACGGCACCGTCGAGGCCGTGCATGTCACGGCGGGGGCGCAGATCGATGCCAAGGACCTGCTGGTGGTGTACGCCGCTGCCTAGGAACCCACTGAAGCGCAAGCCAGAGAGAAATGCCGTCGGCGACCCCGGCGGCATTTTGCTGTCCGCGCATAGTATCGGACTGCTTGACGATTTCGGCGGAATCGTGCAGAAACGTGCATTATCATGAATGAAGCGGAAGGGTGCAGCGAATGTCGACGTCCCTTCTGACCGGGCAGCGCCAGGCTGCCATTCGCGAGCGGCTGGCCAGCGACGGTCGGGTGATCGCCGCTACCATGGCGCGGGAATTCAAGGTTTCGGAAGACACGATTCGTCGCGATTTGCGCGAGATGGCGGCAGCCGGGCTCTGCGAGCGCGTCTATGGTGGCGCCTTGCCGCTTGCCCCCAGCGATGCGCCGCTGGCCAGCCGTCAGGCCGAGGCCGGTCCGGCAAAGGCGGAACTGGCCAGGGTCGGGGCCGGCATCCTGCTGCGTGATGCCACGATCTTCATCGATGCCGGCTCGACCAACATTGCACTTGCACGGCAGATCGCGCCGGACTTGCGCGCCACCATCGTCACCAATTCTCCGGCCGTTGCGCTGGCCGTGCCGGAGGCGAGCGGCTTGCGGGTCGTTCTCGTCGGCGGGCAGTTCGATCCCCACACCGGCGCCTGCCTCGGCGCCAAGGCGGTGAGCGACGCCGAGCGCCTGTGTCCGGATCTGGTGGTGCTGGGCGCCTGCGGCATCGACCCGGTCGAGGGCGTCACCGCCTTCAGCCAGGAAGAGGCGGAGTTCAAGCGGCGCATGGCCCTGTCCGGACGCAGCGTCATGGTGATCGCGACGGCGGACAAGCTGGGTACGGTGGCGCCGTTCCGGGTCATTGCCGCGTCGCAAATGACCCGGATGGTAACCGAGGACAATGCCGAGCCGGCCATCCTCGCCGCTTTCGCCGATGGGGGCACCGATGTCGTCCGCGTGCCCGTCCGATAGCCGCAAATTCTGTTCGCTGCGCCGCCTGCGGTGCTGTTGCTGGAGCCACCCATGTCCGTAGCGCAGACCCGGCCGCCCGCGCCGCAGATGGTCGTCTTTCCGCCGGCGCGGGTCGCCGTCGCGCTGGCCTTCTTCGTCAACGGGCTCGTTCTCGGCTCGTGGACGCCGCAGGTGCCGGTGCTGGCGGCGCGCCTCGGGATCGGCGAATCCACGCTCGGCCTGTTCATCCTGGTGCTGGGTCTCGGGGCGATCACGGCCATGCCGCTCATCGGCGGCGTTCTGGCGACCCGCGGTTCGCGGCGGCCGGTTCTCGTGACCCAGGCACTGCTCGCGTTCGCGCTGCCGCTTCTGGTGCTGGCGCCAACGCCGGTCTTTGCTGCCATCGCCATCTTTGCCTTCGGCGCGATGATGGGCGGCATGGATGTCGCGATCAACGCCAATGCCGTCGCCGTCGAGCGCCGGCTCGGCCGGGCGATCATGTCGTCCTGTCACGGCTTCTGGTCGGTCGGCGGCTTCGTCGGTGCCGCATTGGGCGGGCCGCTGATCGAAGCGATCGGCGCGCCGGCCCATGCGCTGGCGATCGGCGCGATCACGTTCGTCCTGATCCTGCCGGTTCGCCGCAGCATGTTCGACGACGGGCAGGTCATGGCCGGGACGAGCGAAGGCACCGGCGGCCTGGGTGCCATCCGGGCCGCGGCGCGCCGCAACCGGCCGGCGCTGCTCAAGGGGCTGGCCATCGGCATTCTGGCGCTGTTCGCCATGGTGCCCGAAGGCGCGGCGATCGACTGGAGCGCGATCTATCTGCGCCAGGATCTGGGTGCCACGATTTCGAGTTCTGGCTTTGCCTTCGCGGCGTTTTCGGCGGCGATGGCGGTGTTCCGCTTTGCGGGCGACGGGATTCGCGACCGGCTGGGCGCGGTGCGCACCGTGCGGCTCTCGCTCGTCGCGGGGATCGGGGGCCTGTGCGCCGTCGGGCTGGCGCCGAGCCTCGGCTGGGCGATTGCCGGCTTCGCGCTGCTCGGTGTGGGACTGTCGAACATCGTGCCGGTCACCTTCTCGGCGGCGGGCAACATCGCCGGGCTGCGGCCGGGGGTCGGTCTCGCGATCGCGACGACGCTTGGCTATTCGGGCATTCTGATCGCGCCGTCGATCATCGGGTTCATCGCCGAGCATCTCGGCTTTCCCGTGGTCTTCTTCGGCATGTCGGGGCTGCTGGTCGTCATTCTGGCGATGTCGGGGCTGCTGGCCGGCGCCGATGATCGCTCGGTGGATGCGCCCGTCGCGGTCTCCGATCCGGCTCCGTCCTGAGACGGGAGGTCCCCGAAGCCGGACAGCTTCGGGGACGGCGCGTCAGATCTTCCCGAGCAGCAGCAGGATGATCAGGATGACCAAGAGCACGCCGACGATGCCCGACGGGCCATAGCCCCAGCCGCCGGAATAGCCCCAGGTCGGAAGCGCCCCGACCAGGATCAGGATGAGGATGATGAGAAGGATCGTGCCGACACTCATGGGACTGGTTCCTGATTGTTCGTGAGACTTGCGATCACAAACCTTTGAACCGGGTTTCAGTTCCCAGAATGGGTGTCGTGCCCATCGCCGTTCAGGCGGGGCCGAACCCGCCAATGGCGACAAAGACGGCCACCATCATGAAGATGATCGCCAGCACCATGGTCGGCCGGTATCCCCACTGGCGGGAATAGGGCCATGTCGGCATCGCCGCGATCAGGAGCAGAAACGCGATGATGACGATGATCGGGCCGTATCCGACGGACATGGGAAGCTCCTTCGCGCGATTGCCGGTATCGCCATAGGGCAGGACGCCGCCAGGCTTCAAGGGTGTGCGGCCGGTGTCGCACGCCGGGAAAGTGCAGCGGGTTCCCTCGATCGGCCCCGCGTGCGACCGGCTCTGAATTGACAAGCCGGCGCGAAGGCGCCACCTCGACGGCAGCGAACATCCACCCGAGGCCTTGCCATGACCGTTCATTCGCCGATCGACCCGGCCGCCACGATCGACGCCGATCCGGCGCCGCGCCGATCCACCGTCGGCGTGGGCGTCGGCAACGTCATGGTCGGCGGGGGCGCACCGGTCGTCGTCCAGTCGATGACCAACACCGATACGGCCGACATCGACGCGACGGTCGCGCAGGTGGCGGCGCTTGCCAAGGCCGGCTCGGAGATTGTCCGCATCACCGTCGACCGTGACGAATCCGCCGCGGCCGTGCCGAAGGTCCGCGAGCGCCTCGACCGGCTGGGCGTCGACGTGCCGCTGGTCGGCGACTTCCACTATATCGGCCACAAGCTGCTCGCCGATCACCCGGGCTGTGCCGAGGCCCTGGCGAAGTATCGCATCAATCCCGGCAATGTCGGCTTCAAGGACAAGAAGGACCGGCAGTTCGGCGCCATTGTCGAGATGGCGATCCGCTACGACAAGCCGGTGCGCATCGGCGTCAACTGGGGTTCGCTGGACCAGGAGCTGCTGACCCGGCTGATGGATGCCAACAACGAGCTGCCGCAGCCGCGCTCCGCACGGGCCGTGACGCGCGAGGCGATCATCCAGTCGGCGCTGCTGTCGGCGGAGCTGGCCGAGGAAATCGGCCTTGGCCGCGACCGCATCATCCTGTCGGCCAAGGTCAGCCAGGTGCAGGATCTGATCGCCGTCTATCGCGACCTGTCGCGGCGCACCAACCACGCGCTGCATCTCGGACTGACCGAGGCAGGCATGGGCTCGAAGGGCATCGTCGCGTCCTCGGCGGCGATGGGCATTCTGCTGCAGGAAGGCATCGGCGACACGATCCGCGTCTCGCTGACGCCCGAGCCGAACGGCGACCGGACCCGCGAGGTCCAGGTCGCGCAGGAACTCCTGCAGACCATGGGCTTCCGCCAGTTCCTGCCGGTCGTCGCCGCCTGTCCGGGCTGCGGACGCACGACCTCGACGGTGTTCCAGGAACTGGCCCAGAAGATCCAGTCCGACATCCGCATCAACATGCCGGTCTGGCGCGAGAAATATCCGGGCGTCGAGGCACTGAACGTCGCGGTGATGGGCTGCATCGTCAACGGGCCGGGCGAATCCAAGCATGCCGACATCGGCATCTCGCTGCCCGGGACCGGCGAAACGCCGGCCGCGCCGGTCTTTGTCGACGGCAAGAAGAGCGTGACCCTGCGCGGTCCCGACATCGCCGCCGACTTCCAGGTGATGGTCGCCGAATATATCGAACGCCGCTTCGGTTCGGGCCAGGCGTCCGAGTAGCCTTTTCGGCTTTCCTGTGCATTCCATGCCGACCATGGCGACATGCGCGATGACAACCTCCAAACCGCTTCTGCGGCGCGCCCTGGGCGTTGGCGCAGCCTGCGGGCTGGCGCTTGCCGTCCTAGCCCCGGCGGCAGCGGGCGCGCAGGTTGCCGACAAGGGCGCGATCGTCCTGCCGGCACTGGCCTTTCCGCCAAGCCCGCCCAACTTTTCCGATCGCGCGGACGAGGCGGAAGCCAGCGCGGACCAGCCGCTGTCCGCCGCAGCCATCTGCGGCATGATCGCCCGCAACGCGGATGCGGTCGGCATGTCGCCCGACTTCTTCGCGCGGCTGATCTGGAAGGAAAGCCGCTTCGACGCCGGCGCCGTCTCGCCCGTCGGAGCGCGCGGCATCGCCCAGTTCATGCCCTATACGGCGAAGGAGCGCGGGCTCGACGACCCCTATGATGCTCGCCAGGCGCTGCGGCATTCGGCCCTCTATCTGGCCGATCTGCGCGCCGAACTCGGCAATTGGGGCCTTGCGGCCGCCGCCTACAATGGCGGTATCAACCGGGTAAAGCGCTGGCTCGTCAGCGGCGGATCGCTGCCCTACGAGACCGAGGACTACGTCAACGCCATCACCTTCCGGCCGGCGGACTGGTTTCGCGAGGACGGGCGCGAGCTGGAGCCGCGGCCGCTCGATGCGGACCGCGAGTTCGACGAGAGCTGTGCCCGGTTGCCGATCATGAAGACGCGTGCGGTCTTCGCCGCCTTCGACGGGGTCGAGAGCGCGCCGATGCGGCCCTGGGGGGTGCAGGTCGCGGGCCACGCGCGGCAGGCCGTCGCCATGAAGATGTTCCGGCGGGTGCAGTCGCGCTTCGGTGCCATCCTGAAGGGCCGGGACCCGCTGGTGATCCGGGGCCGCAATGGCGCCCGCCAGCGCATCTATGCCGTGCGCGTCGGCGCCGACACACGCAGCGAAGCCGACGCGCTGTGCGGACGGTTGCGCGGGGCCGGGGGTTCCTGCGTCGTCCTGAAGAACTGACGGCTGAGTTCTACCGGTTGCGGATCAGCGGCACGCGGCTTGGCCACCGGGTGCGCTCGGTCTCGCGCACGAAGGTGAAGAGACCGGAAGCCGCCACCAGCACCATGCCGACGATCGCGATCAGGTCGGGAAACTCGGAGAAGAAGCTGGCGCCGATGATCGTCGCCCAGACGATCTGACTGTATTGCGTCGGCGCGACTCGCGCTGCCGGGGCGAGGCGGGTGGCGAAGACGATCAGCAGATGGCCCATGCCGGCGCAGAGGCCGGCAAGGATCATGATCGGCCACAGATCGTTGGCCGGGATCTCGAAGTCCGGAACCATCAAGACGCCATTGACCACGATGGCGGCCACCAGGACGGCGCCGATCAGCGTGATCCGCCGTTCCGAAGGGCCGAGAACGCGCAGGACGATAACGGTGATCGCGCCGCATATGGCGACGCCGATGGCCGCGAAATGGCCCGGCAGGATCTCGCGGAAGCCGGGGCGTACCACGAGAAGCACGCCGATGAGGCCGCCGAACACGGCCAGCCAGCGGCGCCAGCCGATCGGCTCCTTCAGGACCACGAAGGAGAACACCGTGACGAAGATCGGCAGGAGGAAGATCAGCGCATAGGCTTCGGCGAGCGGCAGGCTGGTGAAGGCAACGACGCCCAGAATGCCGCCGAGCGTGCCGCTGGCCATGCGCAGGGCCACAAGACCGGGGCGATTGGGCACGAAGACGTTGCCCCAATTGTCCTCGGGCCGCTTGGTAAAGAGCGCCGGAAGCAGGGCGAAGATCGAGACGAAGAAGCCGATCTCGAAAATCGGCAGCCTGTCGCCGATCGCCTTGAGCGAGGCATCGCCGCAGGCAAAGGCAAAATAGGACGCGAAGGCGAGGAGAATGCCGGCCTGCATGGGAGCACGCTTCGTCTGGGGTGCGGGAACCTGTCGCTAGGCCAAGGCACGCGCGCAATGCAAACGAATTCTCGCCGATCTCTGGGACTTCGGCAGGGGCGGGGAAGATGTGGACCCCAGACGCGAAAAAAGGCAGCGAGGGGGAGCTGCCTTTTTCCGTCTGCTTCTTTGCGATCGAGGGGGATGATCGCTTGGGGGTGCTTGAAGAATGCGGGGCCATCGAAAGGGTTCCGAAAAAATTTTGCGGTCGAAAGATTTTTTTGCCAGCCAGCGGAACCGGGCCGCTAAGTGGCGCCGCGACCTTGCGAATCGGGCTAGAACCTTTTCCAACCGATATATCTTCCCACATGAGCGGGACGCATGACCGACCATCGCCCCGCCCGAGAAAGCATCCGTTTCGACGGATCCAACGTCACCGCTGTTCTCGGCCCGACCAATACCGGCAAGACGTATCTCGCCATCGAGCGCATGGTCGCCCATTCCTCGGGGACCATCGGCCTGCCGCTGCGCCTCCTGGCGCGCGAGGTCTATCAGAAGGTCTGCGACCGCGTCGGGGTGGGCGCCGTCGCGCTGATTACCGGTGAGGAGAAGATCAAGCCGCCCAATGCGCGCTATTCGGTCTGCACCGTCGAGGCGATGCCGCGCACCCCGAACACTGCCTTTGTCGCTATCGACGAGGTGCAACTCGCCAGCGATCTGGAGCGCGGTCATGTCTTTACCGACCGCATCCTGCATGCCCGTGGCCGCGAGGAAACGCTGCTGCTCGGCTCGTCGACCATGCAGGGCGTGCTGCAGCGGCTGCTGACTGGCTCCCATGCGACGACGCGGCCGCGCCTGTCGAATCTCGTCTATGCCGGGTCCAAGAAGATCACGCGCCTGCCGCGGCGCACCGCCATCGTCGCCTTTTCGGCCGACGAGGTCTATGCGATCGCCGAGCTGATCCGCCGCCAGCGGGGCGGGGCCGCCGTCGTTCTGGGCGCGCTGTCGCCCCGCACCCGCAACGCCCAGGTCGAACTCTACCAGTCCGGCGACGTGGATTTCCTGATCGCCACCGATGCCATCGGCATGGGCCTCAATCTTGATGTCGATCACGTCGCCTTCGCCCAGGACTGGAAGTTCGACGGTTTCCAGTACCGCCAGCTGACGCCATCCGAATTCGGCCAGATCGCCGGCCGCGCCGGGCGGCATCTTCGCGACGGCACGTTTGGCGTCACCGGCAAGGTCGATCCGCTGGCCCCGGAACTCGCCGAAGCGCTGGAAGCGCATTCCTTCGCGCCGGTGAAGGTGCTGCAGTGGCGCTCGCGCGCGTTCGATTTCGCCTCGATCGACGCGCTGAAGGAGAGCCTGGAGGCTCTGCCGCCGAACGACGCCCTGGCCCGCGCACTGCCCGCCGTCGATCAGCGGGCCCTGGAATTCCTGTCGCGCGACCCGGCCGTCAAGGATCGCGCCACAAGCCCGGCAGCGGTCGAACTCCTGTGGGAAGCCTGCAAGCTGCCGGACTATCGGCGCATTGCGCCGGCCCAGCATGCAGAGATCATCGCCACCATCTATGCCGACCTTGCGTCGGACGGCCACGTCGCCGAAGACTATATGGCCAGCCAGGTCCGGCGTGCCGATCGCACCGAGGGCGACATCGATACGCTGTCCCAGCGGATCGCGGAAATCCGCACCTGGACCTATATTTCACACCGTCCGGACTGGCTGGCCGATCCGACACACTGGCAAGAAAAGACTCGCGAGATCGAGGACCGTCTTTCGGACGCTCTTCACGACAGGTTGACGAAACGCTTCGTAGACCGCAGGACAAGCGTCTTGATGAGGCGGCTGAGAGAGAACGCGTTCATGGAAGCTGAGATCGGCGGCGACGGCACGGTAGTGGTCGAGGGCCACCCGGTAGGCGAGCTGCAGGGGTTCAGGTTCACGCCCGACGGCAAGGCCGAAGGGCCTGATGGCCGTGCCGTGCGTGCCGCCGCCCAGAAGGCGTTGGCCGGCGAGTTCGAAAAACGTGCCGAACGTTTCGCCAATTCCCCCAATGGCGACATCGCGATCGGCTCGGATGGGCTCGTTCGTTGGCTCGGTGCGCCGGTGGCGATGCTGTCGGCGGGCGACGACCCGCTGAAGCCCAAGACGGTGCTGCTTGCCGACGAGCAACTGACCGGCCCGGCGCGCGACAAGGTCGCGGCGCGGGCCGAGCGTTCGGTGACCTATCAGATCACCACGGTGCTGAAGCCGTTGCTGGACCTGCAGGCATCCGAGGGGCTGGAAGGCGTTGCCAAGGGCATTGCCTACCGGCTCTACGAAAATTTCGGCCTGATCCAGCGGCGCGAGATCTCCGAGGACGTGCGGTCGCTCGATCAGGAATCGCGCGCCGCTCTTCGCCGCTGCGGTGTCCGCTTCGGCGCCTACCACATCTTCGTCCCGGCGCTGATCAAGCCGGCGCCGGCGGCCCTTTTGACGCTGCTCTGGGCCATCCACAACGATGGCCGCGACAAGCCGGGCTATGGCGAGGTGACCCATCTTCTGGCGACCGGCCGCACCTCGGCGGTGGCCGATGCCTCCTTCGATCCCGTGTTCTGGGGACTGGCCGGCTACCGGCTGCTCGGTCGCCGGGCCGTGCGCGTCGACATCCTCGAACGCCTTGCCGACCTGATCCGCCCCGCGCTCGGCTGGAAGCCGGGCACCGGCAAGCGGCCGGAAGGTGCCTATGACGGCTCGCAGTTCCTTGTCACGCCGGGGATGATGTCGATTCTGGGCGCGACTTCGGAAGACATGGAAGAGGTTCTGAAGGGCCTCGGCTATCGCGGTGAGCCGGTCGAGCAGACCAAGGTCGAGGCCGAACTCGCACGGCTGGACGAAGCGAGCCGCGCAGCCGAAGAGGCATCGCGCGCCGAAGCGGCCAGGAAGGCCGCCGAAGCGGCTGCGACCTCGGATGCGCCGCAGCCCGCTGCGGAAGCTGCGGACGGGGCCAGCACCGCGTCGGAAGCGGCCGATACCGCTGCCCCTGAGTCGCCGGCTGGCGAGACAGTGACCGAAACCGCAGACGCTGGCGGGGCCGCCGAGGCATCCGACACGCCGATCGCACCAGCCGAAGCCACCGAAACCGGTGGTCTGGCCGAAGCCGGAAAAGCCGCTGCGGCCGCCCTTGGCGAAGCCACCGACGGCGAAGCTGCTGCAACGCCGGCCGAAACCGCCGAGACGTCCAGCGCCGATGCACCGGCGGCGGAAACGACCGAAGTCGCCGCCGCTGATGTAGCCACTGGCGAGGGCGGCGAGGCCGCCGAACCCGAGGCTCCCAAGCTCGTGCAGGTCTGGCGTCCGCAGCGCGGCGCCGGCCGTGGCGGTGCCCGTCATGGCCAGGGTCAGCGCGGTCGTGGCCGTGGTCCGCAGGCTGCCGGCGACGGCGACGAGCGCGCGCCGCGCTTCGGCAAGGGCGCCCCGCGCGGCAAGGGTCGCGATGGTGGCGATCGCGCCGACAAGGGCGACGGCAAGGGCCGGGGTGATCGCCCCGAGCGTGGCCGTCGCTTTGACAAGCCGCAGGGGGGCAAGCCGCCCGTGCAGCCGGCACGCCCGCAGCGCATCGATCCCGATTCGCCCTTCGCCAAACTCGCTGCGCTGAAGGACAAGCTTGGCAAGTAAGCGCCATGCGGAGCCGATGGCTCCGGCAGCACCCGCGGGGCAGCGCATCGACAAATGGCTGTTCTTCGCGCGGGTCGTGAAGTCGCGAAGCCTTGCCCAGAAGCTGGTCCAGGCCGGCGGCGTTCGCATCAACGGCGACAAGACCGACAATGCCGCGCGGACCGTGCGCCCGGGCGACACGCTGACCATCGCCCGGCGGGACGAGATCCTCGTCCTGAAGATCGTCGATCCGGGCGAACGGCGTGGACCGGCGAGCGAGGCGGCGACCCTCTACGAGGATCTGTCACCGACGCGGGAAGCCATCGCCGAACAGAAGGAAGCGGCCAAGGGCAAGGCCGCACCGGGCTATCAGCCCTCGGCGCGGCCGCCGACCAAGAAGGAGCGCCGCGCCCATGAGCGCCTGCGCTGGGACGGCGCCTGACCGGCGACGTCCGTCTTGAGAAAGCTGATAGAGCTTAGTCGCCCTGGCCGGGCTCGGCCGAGAAGTATTTCTCGAACTTGCCGTCTTCGCCGTCGAACTTTTCCGCATCCGCCGGCGCATCACGCTTGATGGTGATGTTCGGCCATTTCTCGGCGTATTCGGTGTTGATCTTCAGCCATTTGTCGAGATTGGGCTCGGTGTCCGGCTTGATCGCCTCGGCGGGGCATTCCGGCTCGCAGACACCGCAATCGATGCATTCATCCGGATGGATGACGAGCATGTTGTCGCCTTCGTAGAAGCAGTCGACCGGACAGACCTCGACGCAATCCATGTACTTGCAGCGAATGCAATTGTCCGTCACCAGATAGGTCATGGCTGATCCTTGGCCTGTTCGGGCCCATACGGGGGCCCCGTCATTCGTGCGAGCAGCAGCGGCGATTGCCGGCGTGTCTCGCCTATCGTGGCGACGTAACCCCTCTCTTGAAGACAGACAAGAGCAAAGCATGTCGTGTCACCGCCGCGATCCGGGAATGGTTTTCCATGAAGGCGACAGGGTCGCCGTTGAGCTGGGATCAAACGACGTTGCCCGAGCACGCGTGGCTCCGCAGGGTCTGGCGATTGGGTTTCTCGCGTGCCGGAACGACCATGCTCCGCAAGCCGGCCGTGCGCGAAGGACGATCCCGGTGGGCGCGCCGGGACGCAAAATTACGCCTCGCCCTGTGAGCGCCCCGGACGCTATGTCACAAGAGAGTGACGAGTAGGACGACCGAGGACGGACCCATGGCCGAGCGCCCGATTCTGGTGAGCGACGACAGCCTCGACGAGGCCGATGCCAATGGCGCACGCCTGCGCTCGCAGCGCATGGGGCCGCTGGCGAGCCTGCCGGTGTTCTTCGATCTGGCGGGCAAGCGCGTGGTCATGGCCGGGGGCGGACCGGGGGCCGCATGGAAGGCCGAGCTTCTGGCCTCGGCGGGGGCCCATGTCGATCTCTATGTCCCGGCGGACGGGATCGATGGCGAGATGGCCGAGCTTCTCGCCGTGCCGCCGGAATCCGGCGTCATCGTCCATCACGACCGGCCCTGGGCGACGGATGTCTTCGCCGGTGCGGCAATCGCCGTCGGCGACACCGAGAGCCTGGCCGAAGGCCAGGCCTTTGCCTGCGCCGCGCGGGCGGCCGGCGTGCCGGTCAACGTC
>Ga0189290_100293_pt1 | contig 13783 bp, 16 predicted proteins | sample UW140minimetaG_FD_130318 | JGI IMG/M metagenome (GOLD analysis project Ga0189290, IMG submission 130318) | Marine microbial communities from the Costa Rica Dome - UW140 mini metaG | ecosystem: Environmental > Aquatic > Marine > Oceanic > Photic zone | place: Costa Rica: the Eastern Pacific...
CGGTTCGATGATTGCCCACTGTGCATTGGTTAGGACTCTTCTGGTCAAGGCTGCTCTCCTCTGTTTGCAAACTTGAATCAGAAGTCAGATGATTTGGGAATCCTGAACATCAACAGGCCCTAGCTCCGCGGTCACCTCTTCGTAGGTCTTTAGGTAGTTTTCTGGCAGTCGATGCGCGATACCCTGATGACAATCGATACAGGTCTTACCTTCATCCAATGCAAGCTGGTGCTGCGCGGCAGCGCGGTTTTCCTGCACCGTGAAGTCCATATAGGTGAACTTGTGACAGTTGCGGCATTCCCGACTGTCACTTTTCTTCATTTTCACCCAAGAGGCAGACGCCATCGACAGGCGGTGCTCGTCATATTTTTCCTCGGTGTCAATGGTGCCCACCACGGTGTGATAAAGGTCTTTTGAAGCCAGGATCTTGGCTTTGATCTTATGCTGCCACTCTTTGGGTACATGACAATCCGGGCAGGTCGCCCGAACGCCAGAGCGGTTGTTGTAATGGATGGTCTCCGTATACTCCTCGAAATTCCGCTCCATCTCGTGACAGGATACACAGAACTCTTCGGTGTTGGTCAGTTCCAGAGACCAGTGAAACCCGCCCCAAAACAAGATACCGGCCAGAAACCCGCCAAACAGCAGTCCACCCAGCGAGAACACAGAAGTTGGAGACCACAGGGTTCTCCAGGTGCGACGGAAAAATCCGGGCTTTTTTCCGGTGGGGTTGTCTTGATCAGACATAGCTACCTTCCTTCTTCCGGGCGTCAGTTGGACGGCTCAAATTCGTTTTCAACCAGCGCGGGCGCGTTGGCTTGTGGCACGTGACACTGGTTACAGAACCAACGGGTGCCTGCCACTTCGTCCAGCTGCTGCCCTTCGCGACCCAAGTAGTGAGCCATCGACAAGGTTGGCGCACCGCGCTCACCCGCTTTGGTCCAATCGTGGCAGGCCAAACACTGGTTGGCGCTCAGGTCGATCTGGTATTGATCCACGGTATGTGGGATCAGCGGCGGTTGTTGACGATAGTTTCGTGCCACACGGCCGGACTGCTGGTGCAGCGGCTCATCCAGACGGTTGGAGGCGTCAATTGGGTCGTTGCGCAGAGATTTCACGCCGCTCGCCTGATCGGCGACAGCAAACCCGCTTCCAAGAACAATGGCCGCGGCAATCAGGGCGCTGATAAGGGGATGTTTTTTCATCTTTCTTTCTCCTTAGCTTCTCAGGCGGCTTTGCCCACCTTAGGCGCTGGGTTGGTTCGGTCTCGGACACGCCCCGGCGCGAGCGTCTCGTCAAATCGATGGGTAAAGTGGAAAACCTCGACCGAGCACACATCGATGCAACGGCCACAATTTGTGCAATCGGGCGACAGGATCAGCGGGGTATCCGCGTCTTTGCCGCGCAGCGCAGGGGTGATCACCTGCATTTCCGGACAAACCGCGAAGCAGTCCATACAGTCATCACAGGCTGCGCGTTTTTGCGCGGTGACTCGCAAGAGAGACTTGCTGCCCAGCAAGCCATAAAATGCTCCGACTGGGCACAGGTGCCCGCACCAACCCCGACGGGCCAGCAGCAAATCAAGCAGGAACACGCTAAGGACCAGGGCCCAAGCAAATCCAGCGCCAAAAATCAGCCCGCGGTGCAGCATGGAAATCGGGTTCACAAATTCCCAGGCGACGGTGCCTGTCAGAACACTCACACTAAGGACCATGGCTAGCATGAAGTACTTTGTGCCGCGTTTTGGCTGCCAGCCTTTCGGCAGGTCTAGCTTGCGGTGCAACCAACTGGCCGCGTCCGTCACCGGATTGATTGGGCAAACCCAACTGCAATACACGCGACCACCTATGAGGGCGTATGTCATGCCAACAATCACCGCGCCGATCAAAGCAGTCAGCTCAGGCCAGTGCCCGGCCACCATGCCTTGAAGTGCGATGAACGGATCGGTGAGTGGCAGAAAATTAAAGGTCAGCGACCCACTGAGATTGCCTTTCACCCACCAGATCCCGAACCAAGGCCCCAGCAAAAACAGACCCAGGAAAAACGCTTGGCTCACCCGTCGTAGGATCAGAAAACGATACGCCAACCAATAACCTTTGTCGCGAATGGCTTCGGCGCCAACCGGCAGTGCAGTCTCGTCACTCATTGCCCCACACCTCCCGTTGTTGCGCCTTTTGGCAACTTGAAGGTCGGCTCAAAACCCCCTGGTGCGGCTAAGTTATCTGTGCCATCGCCAGGTAACCTGTCCGGCAGATCGATGATCTCGTCCACGATGTCGGGGCGCTGTTCCCAACTACGTTTGTAGTGCTCGGCTTGATCGGCCTGGGCCACGCGGATCGGCAAAACTTTGATCGCGGCTTCGCCTGGCAACACACAGGATTTCCCACATTTGCCACAGCCGGTGCAGTGGTCCGAATGCACCACGGGCATAAAAATCGCATGGTGACCGGAGCGTTCGTTGTGGCGCCGCTCCAGCGTGATGGCCTGATCAATAACCGGACAGACGCGGTAACACACATCACAGCGTAGCCCGAGGGCGTTCAGGCAATTCTCCTGATCAATCAGGACCGCCAGCCCCATGCGGCTTTCGTCAATATCTGTCAGGCCTTGGTCCAGCGCACCCGTAGGACATGCGGCAACACAGGGAATGTCTTCACACATCTCACAGGGAACATCCCGAGCAGTGAAAAACGGTGTGCCGGTCGCTGCGCCGTCCACCCCCAGCTCGGCCAGAACCAAAGTGTCATAAGGGCAGCCTCGGACACAGAGGCCGCAGCGGATACAGGCGGCTAAAAAATCGTCTTCGGGTAAAGCCCCAGGTGGGCGGATGGCCCGATCCGGCAAGGCCCGTGCATCCTGCACAAACCAAGCCAATGTCATGCCCGCCACCGCATAGCCGGCCGTTCCGCGCGCTGAATCCTGCAAGAAGCGGCGCCGGGCGGGACTCTTTGGCTGTGTCGACGTAGCGGACATGGCTCTAGCTTTCGATCCTGTGGGAGGAGCGCTTAAACGCGCTCAACCTTACAGGCACATTTTTTGAAGTCGGTCTCTTTGGAGAGCGGACATGTGGCGTCCAAGGTCAGCTTGTTGATCAGCTGGCCTTCATCAAACCAAGGCACAAACACCACGCCTTTCGGCATCTTGTTGCGCCCACGGGTTTCCACTCGGCTGTGCATGTCGCCCCGACGGGTGGAGATCACAATCTCCTGCCCGCGCCGCAGGCCGCGCTCACGTGCATCTTCCGGGTGCATGAACACCTGAGCATAAGGGTAAGACCGGTGCAGCTCCGGAACGCGGCGTGTCATTGACCCGGAGTGCCAATGCTCCAACACACGACCTGTCACCAGCCACAGGTTGAAATCTTCATCCGGGCTTTCTGCGGGTGGTTCGTACGGTGCAAAGATGATTTTGGCTTTGCCGTCTTTGTGTCCATAAAACTTTACGCCCTCGCCTTTAGGCACATAGGGGTCATAGCCCTCACGGAAGCGGTACAGCGTCTCTTTGCCATCCACGACGGGCCAACGCAGGCCGCGCGCTTTGTGGTAGGTATCAAACTCCGCAAGGTCATGCGCCTTTCCGCGACCAAAGGAGGCGTACTCCTCAAACAGACCTTTCTGCACGTAGAACCCGAAGTGATTGGATTCATCGTTGGCAAAGCCTTCCTGCAGCTCATCCAGACCGTATTTGTCGACCTGACCGTTGGCAAAAAGCACCTCAAACAGTGTTTTGCCTTTGTACTCTGGATTGGCATCCAGAATGTCTGCTGGCCAAACCTCATCAGTCATGAAGCGCTTGGAGAACTCCATCAACTGCCACACATCCGATTTGGCATCGCCCGGCGCATCCACTTGCTGGCGCCAGAATTGGGTCCGACGCTCTGCATTGCCGTAAGCCCCTTCTTTCTCCACCCACATCGCTGTTGGCAGGATCAGGTCAGCGGCCAAAGTGGTCACGGTGGGATAAGGATCAGACACCACGACAAAGTTGTCGGGGTTCCGATACCCCGGATAGCCTTCCTCGTTCATGTTGGGAGCAGCTTGCATGTTGTTGTTACATTGCACCCAATAGGCGTTGATTTTGCCGTCTTTCAGGTCACGGTTCTGTTGAACCGCGTGGGAGCCCACTTTGGCGTTCAGGATTCCGGATGGAAGCTTCCATTTCTTTTCAGAAATCGCTCGGTGCTCGTCATTCGCCACAACCATGTCTGCTGGCAGACGGTGTGCAAAGGTACCTACCTCGCGGGCGGTACCGCAGGCCGATGGCTGACCAGTCAACGAGAATGGCGAGTTGCCTGGCTCTGAGATTTTGCCGGTCAGGAGGTGAACGTTGTAGCACAATCCATTCACCCAACTTCCGCGCGTGTGTTGGTTAAAGCCCATTGTCCAAAGCGACATGATCTTGCGGTTTGGATCCGCGTATTGTTGTGCCAACCGCAACAAAGAGTTTTCTGGCACGCCGGAGAGCTCGCTAACCTTCTCAACCGTGTATTCGCTCACATAGTCCCTGTAGGCCTCAAAATCGATGGCCTCCATGGCGCCGCTGTTCGGATTGACCGCGACTTCCTGCAGCGGGTGTTCATCACGCAGGCCATAGCCGATGTCGGTCGTCGCCTTGTTGAAGGTCACATGCTCATTCACGAAGTCCCAGTTCACCGCATCATTTTCGATGATGTAGTTGGCAATGAAGTTCAGGATCGCCAAATCGGTCTGAGGCGTGAAGATCATGCCGTTGTCTGCAAGCTCAAACGAGCGATGTTCAAAGGTGGACAACACATGAACTTGCGCGCCCGGCTTGGTCAATCGCGTGTCGGTCAAACGCGACCAAAGGATCGGGTGCATTTCGGCCATGTTGGAGCCCCAAAGCACAAAGGTGTCGGCGTGCTCAAAGTCGTCGTAGCAGCCCATTGGCTCATCGATACCAAAGGCACGCATAAAACCCACAACCGCAGACGCCATACAGTGACGCGCGTTTGGATCGATGTTGTTGGAGAGGAAGCCTGCCTTCATCAGCTTGGCAGCCGCATACCCTTCCCAAACCGTCCATTGACCTGACCAAAACATACCAATTCCGGTAGGGCCTTTTTCTTTAAGAGCGCCTTTGAATTTCTCGGCCATGACGTCGAAGGCTTCTTCCCAGCTCACGGGGGTAAATTCGCCTTCTTTGTCATACTGACCGTTGGTCTTGCGCAGCAGGGGCGTGGTCAAACGGTCTTCACCGTACATGATCTTGGACAGAAAGTAGCCCTTGATACAGTTCAAACCACGATTCACAGGCGCTTTGGGATCACCCTGTGTCGCCACGACCCGCCCGTCTTTGGTGCCGACCAAAACAGAACAACCGGTGCCGCAGAAACGACACGGTGCCTTATCCCAGCGAATATCTGGTGTTCCTACCTGCGCCTGAGCGTCTTTAGGCAAGGTGATCCCCGCTGCAGACGCCGTAGCGGCGGCGGCAGAGGCCTTCAAAAATGTGCGACGGGACGTTGGCAATGTCATGGCTGGTCCTCCTTAAAGCGCTTGGGGCGCGGCTGCATCCGCGCCGCTTGGTTCAAAATGATGATAAGTCAACGTGACCGTGATCACGCCGGGGATCTGGTGCATGTCCATGATGATTTCAGACGCGCGCCGGTCGTCGGTATCTTCCACTGTTACAACAATGCGACCATCCTCATGGGCGTGCACTTCACAGCACTCAGAGGCTTCGATCGCCGACACAAGGGTCGGCACTTTTTCAGGCATCGCATGGACTAGGCATCCGCAGATATTATACATTCGTTGATCTCGCTGGCTGTTGATAGGCTGGCGGTGTGCTGAGGCGCTGGACGCTCAACGGTGATTGCATCAGACGGACAAGACGCCACGCAAGCGCCACATCCGGTACATGTTTCGGCGTCAATAAGCGGGGCAGATCGGCCTCCGGTCATCAACCGGAAGCGGATCGCACTCTCATCACAATGATCTTCGCAGGCACGACAGGTCACACCTTGTAAAGACAGGCAATTCTTATGGATGCTGGCGCGATAAACCCAATCGTCCGCCGGTTTGATGGCACCTACTTCACAGGCATCGGCACACCCGCCACAAAAAGTGCATTCCCGCGCTGTGACATCCACAGTAGGGAAGCCTTCAGTGTCTGCCGTGATGATGGCTTGAGGGCAAATTGCGGCACAATCTCCGCAACGTGTGCATGCGTCCACAAAGGACGCAAAGTCCAACGCCCCGGGCGGGCGGAGAAAATCACCTTCATCAAAATGCCCCTGCAAAAAAGCGCGTCTTTGGGGCGAATGGGACGTCATCCTTGCCACTTAAACACCTATTGATGCCTCCTGTTGCCTCGCTGTGACGACAGGTTGGTTGCAAAACGATTGCCTGTAATTGACTTTAATCATGCCGTGGAAGTGAAGATCGTCAAAGCACGGATTTCAAAAGGACTACGTATGCGCTGCATCGCGGTCCCGCGGTGCAGCATGTCGGAACAGCTAAAAAACACATAGGTTTTCTGCTATATTTCAGAGCCAAGGCGCGCGCTGCAAAAATTCCCTTTTGCTATTGGTGACACGAACCGGATCAATCATTCCCACCACTTTTTCCAAACTGACCGCGCCGCCAAACAGAACCCAGTTTTCAAGATACATCCTAAATTGAAATAATCGGGAGCCAGTGCATTGATTTGTGTGGAACGACGCCTAAAAGAGTTACCTGAATTGATGAATATATTATAATCAGTAACATTTTTATTGCCTCGAATCGAACTTCCATATACCTCAACCACACGGTCGGCTATTGCGAACAGGACCGAAACCACTGCCACGGAGACGACATGCCCGAAGCTTTCATCTGCGACGCGATCCGCACCCCTATTGGCCGCTACGGTGGCGCGCTCTCTTCGGTCCGCACCGACGATCTCGCCGCTCTGCCCATTGCCGCGCTGGTGGAACGCAACCCGCAAGTCGACTGGGCGTCTTTGGACGACGTGATCTACGGCTCCGCAAACCAAGCGGGTGAAGACAACCGCAACGTGGCGCGCATGGCGGCCCTGCTCGCAGGTCTCCCAACTGATGTGCCTGGCACCACCATCAACCGCCTTTGCGCCTCTGGCATGGATGCCGTGGGCATGGCCTCTCGTGGGCTGCGCGCTGGCGACTATGACCTCGCCATAGCTGGCGGCGTTGAAAGCATGTCGCGCGCACCATTTGTGATGCCCAAGGCAACAACCGCTTTCTCCCGCGCCAACCAGGTCTTTGACACCACCATTGGCTGGCGCTTTGTGAATAAGAAGATGGAGGCGCAATACGGCATCGACAGTATGCCGCAAACCGCCGACAACGTTGCCGCTGATTACAACATCAGTCGCGAAGATCAGGACGCATTTTCCGCCCGTTCGCAAGCCCGCTGGGCCGCCGCGCATGAGGCCGGACATTTCGTCGAAGAAATCACCCCTGTGACCATTCCACAACGCAAGGGCGACGATCTGGTCGTGGACACCGACGAACACCCCCGTCCTGGCACCGGCGAGGAAAAATTAGCGAAGCTGCGCGGCGTAAATGGCCCTGACCATTCGGTCACCGCAGGCAACGCCTCGGGCGTGAACGACGGCGCCGCCGCGATCTTAATGGCCACCGAATCTGCCGCCGCCAAAAACGGGTTGACCCCGATGGCGCGCATTGTTGGCATGGCCGCCGCTGGCGTGGAGCCCCGCGTGATGGGCATCGGCCCCGTCCCGGCAACCCGCAAAGTGCTCGCCCGCACCGGACTCACCATCGAGCAGATGGATGTGATAGAATTGAACGAAGCCTTTGCAGCACAGGGTCTCGCATCCCTGCGTGAACTTGGTGTGGCGGATGATGCACCTAACGTAAACGCGCAAGGTGGCGCGATTGCGCTGGGCCACCCGCTCGGCATGTCCGGCGCACGCATCGTGATGTCCGCCGCCTATCAGCTCAAACGCACCGGTGGCCGCTACGCGCTTTGCACCATGTGCGTTGGCGTTGGCCAAGGCACCGCCATCATTCTCGAACGGGTCTAAGGCACCCCAAGCCTGAGGAGGAACCCAGTAATGTATGCTCAGATGATCAAATCCGAGGCGTCCACCGACGATCCGGAGCAACTAAAAGAATTTCAGGCCAAGATCGACGACAACATCAAGGTTGAGCCGCGTGATTGGATGCCCGAAGGCTATCGCAAAACCCTTATCCGTCAGATCGGTCAGCACGCGCACAGTGAAATTGTCGGCCAACTTCCGGAAGGCAACTGGATCACCCGCGCGCCCACGCTGGAACGCAAAATGATCCTGCTCGCCAAAGTGCAGGACGAAGCTGGCCACGGCCTCTACCTCTACGCCGCCGCCGAAACGTTGGGCGTGAGCCGCGATAACCTCACCGAACAGCTCCTGTCCGGCAAGATGAAATACTCCTCTATCTTTAACTACCCCACGCTGAACTGGGCGGACATCGGCGCGGTCGGCTGGCTGGTCGATGGCGCGGCGATCATGAACCAGGTGCCGCTGCAACGGACTTCCTATGGCCCGTACTCTCGCGCGATGATCCGCATCTGCAAGGAAGAAAGTTTTCACCAGCGCCAGGGCTACGACATCATGATGAAGATGGCCCAAGGCACTGAGGCGCAAAAGAAAATGGCCCAGGATGCGCTCAACCGCCTCTGGTACCCGTCACTGATGATGTTTGGCCCGTCGGATGCCGAATCCGTACATTCCACCCAAAACATGGCGTGGAAAATCAAAATGAACACCAACGACGAGTTACGCCAGAAATTTGTCGACCAAACCGTTCCACAAGCACAATACCTAGGCCTGACCATTCCGGACGAGAACCTGACATGGAACGAGGAAAAAGGCGGTTACGACTATTCCGATCCCGACTGGTCCGAGTTCTTTGACGTGCTCAAAGGCAATGGCCCCTGCAACGTCGACCGTCTGGAAGCCCGAAACAAAGCCTGGGACGACGGCGCTTGGGTGCGTGACGGTCTGATGGCCCATGCAGAGAAAAAACGCGCCGCAAAAACAGCCGCAGAATAAGGAGACATCACATGAGCAAAGAATGGCCCCTCTGGGAAATCTTCATTCGCGGCCAGCACGGCCTGAGCCACCGTCACGTAGGCAGCCTGCACGCGCCAAACGCGGAAATGGCAATCAAAAATGCCCGTGACGTCTACACCCGTCGCAACGAAGGTGTGTCGATCTGGGTTGTGGAAGCCAACAACATCTCCGCATCTTCCCCTTCGGAAAAAGGCCCGCTCTATGAGCCTTCGGAGAGCAAGATCTACCGCCACCCCACCTTCTTCGATATCCCTGACGAAGTGGGACACATGTGATGGCAGATGTCGACAAGAAGATGCTCACGCAGTTCCTGCTGCGCATGGGCGACAACACCCTCATTCTGGGGCACCGCGTCTCTGAATGGTGCGGCCATGCGCCGGTGCTGGAAGAAGACATCGCGCTTGCCAACACCGCGCTGGACCTGATTGGTCAGACCCAGTTCTGGCTTGGCTATGCGGCTGAAATCATGGGCGACAGTAAAACCGCCGATGACGTTGCCTTCCTGCGCGACGTCTGGGACTTCCGCAATCTGCTTCTGCTGGAATTGCCAAACGGTGATTTTGGCCAGACCCTAATGCGCCAATTTCTATTTGACGCCTATCAGTCGATCCTACTGCCGCGCTTGATGAAGTCCTCCGACCAACACATTGCAGAGATTGCAGAAAAATCCAGTAAAGAAGTAGCCTACCACGTCGAACGTTCCGCCGAAACCGTGGTCGGCCTGGGCGACGGCACCGAGGAAAGTCACGCCCGTATGCAGGCTGCTTTGGATCGTCTGTGGCCCTATGTGGGCGAGATGTTTAGCTCCGATGAAGTTGACGCCGCTATGGCCGCCGCCGGCATTGCACCGGATCCCGCTACTCTGCGCGAAGAATATGATGCGCTGATTGGTAAGGTGCTTGCGGAAGCCACGTTGAGCATCCCGGACAGCGACTTTACCCATAAAGGTGGCCGCAACGGTGCGACACATACCGAGCACCTCGGCCACCTACTGACCCAGATGCAATGGCTGCAACGTGCCTACCCGGGCGTCACATGGTGATTGAGCAGCGGCATAGCCCCGGCGCTCCGCCGGTCCGTGCTGCATTGCCTGATGTGTCACAGGTCTGGGACTGGCTGCACGCCGTGCCTGATCCCGAGATCCCGGTGATTTCCCTCACCGACCTCGGCATCATTCGCGACGTGGCTTACGAAGATGACACCTTGATCGTGACCGTCACGCCAACCTACTCCGGCTGCCCGGCGACCAGCGTTATCAATCTCGACATCGAGACTGCGCTGCGCGGGCACGGTGTAGAGAAGCTGGAACTGCGCCGCAAGCTCAGCCCCGCATGGACCACCGATTGGATGACTCAATCCGGCCGCGACAAGCTGGAGGATTATGGCATCGCCCCGCCCCAGCCCGCTGGCGGCCCCGATAAATGCCCGCACTGCGGCAGCCAACACGTTGAGAAAATGAGCCAATTTGGCTCCACTCCCTGCAAGGCCCAATGGCGCTGCACTGCCTGCCTTGAACCCTTTGACTATTTTAAGTGCATCTGAGGAGAGACCCGAATGGCCCAATCCGCGCGCTTTCATGACCTCGAGGTCACAAACATCCGCAAAACCATCCGTGACGCCGTGGTGGTCACCCTTGCGCCGGTAAACGGCGCAGCGGCGGAGTTTGACTTCACCCAAGGCCAATACCTGACCTTCAGACGCGACTTTGATGGCGAAGAACTGCGCCGCAGCTACTCGATCTGCTCCGGCAAAGACGACGGCATCTTACAAGTTGGCATCAAGCGCGTCGACGGCGGAGCTTTTTCCACTTGGGCCAACAACGAGCTAAAGGTTGGCGATACGGTGAAAGCTATGCCTCCGATGGGGGGCTTCTTCACGCCACTGGATGAAACCGCAGACAAAACCTATCTTGGTTTTGCGGGCGGGTCCGGCATCACGCCAGTTCTGTCGCTGATCAAAACCACACTCACCCGCGAGCCGCAATCCTCCTTTACCCTGATCTACGCCAACAAAGGCGTGACCACGATCATGTTCCGCGAGGAGTTGGAAGACTTAAAAAACACATATATGGGCCGTTTCAACGTGATCCACGTGCTAGAAACCGACGCGCAGGAAATCGATCTATTCACCGGAATGGTCACCGAGGAGAAATGCGCGCAGCTGTTCAAAACCGGCTGGATCGACATCAGTGCAGTGGACACAGCCTTCATCTGTGGTCCAGAGCCGATGATGTTAGGCATCGCCAAGGCATTGAAAAATCATGATCTTTCTGAGGATCAGATTGAGTTTGAACTCTTCGCGTCCGGCCAACCCGGCCGCGCCAAGCGCAAGGCTGCCAGCGCAGAGGATACAGGCAAAGCGGTCACGGCACAGATCACTCTGGACGGCGCCACCCAAACCATCGAAATGGACCGGGACACCTCCATCCTAGACGCCGCGCGTGCCAACACCATGGACGCCCCATACGCCTGCAAAGCTGGTGTATGCTCCACTTGCAAATGCCGGGTGATTGAAGGGGACGTTGAAATGATCGCCAACCATGCGCTTGAGGACTACGAAGTCGAAAAGGGCTTTGTTCTTAGCTGCCAGTCTTACCCAGTAACCGATAAAGTGGTTGTGGACTATGATCAGTAAAGTGCAAATAAAAACGGCCCTACAAAACGCTGAGGCCGTTTTTAATTCGATTTAGGCACACTTACGGGCTAGGCGCGGGAGCTGCAGGCGTCTCCGTCTCAAATGCGGCCCCCACACCAAAGCCGTAATCCAGAGCCTGTAGGCCTGTATCGTATCCAAGACTGAAATCCAGATAATAGTCTTCGTCCAAATAGGCTGCACCTACCGTTGGGCGAAAGGTACCGGAACCAAACTTGTAGTCTGCACCCAGCGCCAAAACCGCACTTTCTGGTTCGTCGTCGTGGAACACACGAACACCAACGGCCCAGTCGCCGCCCACTACGTATGTTAAGCCAAAGCCGAAAGAAGGATCTGCATGCACAGCTTGCCCGCCGAGCAACGCTGCACTTGCCAAACCTGCCTGAAGAATTCGTCTCATGTCACATTTCCAATTCTGTGGTGGAATCTCAGATTGATTTTAAGCCAAAAACGCAAAAGTATCCACAGGGCAAGTGCAGCCTGTGGATAAATGTGATCGATTGCAATTAGCTTGTGGCAAAAACGCGTCGCTTCCTTTTAGTCACAGACCACTGCTAAACCTCTCGCCAATACGCACCCTGAATCGCCGTCTCCAGTGGGGTCGCTAGTCGGACCCGGCGTTGGAGAAGTGGCCCCGGCGGGCGTTTCTGTTTCAAATGCGGCGCCGAAACCATAACCGTAGTCAAGCGCCTGAGCCTTGATATCGTACCCCAAGCTGAAATCGATATAGTAATCCTCGTCCAGATACGCGGCACCAACGGTAGGTCGAAACGACCCCGATCCGAATTTATAATCCGCCCCAAGTGCCAGAACGGCACTCTCTGGCTCATCATCGTGGAACACGCGCACGCCCACGGCCCAGTCGCCACCAAAGACATAGGTCAGGCCAAACCCGAAAGACGGATCAGCTTTTGCCGCGCCGCTGCCCAACAAAAAAGCCGCCAAAACGGCGCTAGAAATATGTTTCGTCAAATCATCACCCATATAAAAACTACAAGAATGGGCAGATTTTAGCACAAATTGGAAAAAGGGTCCAAAAGCAATCTAGAGATGAAATGGCCAGTCTCCTGCTTTATTTTAGTCCCCGAACGCCCCCCAGAATCAAATCGGTGGTCAACTCCGCATACCTCTCTCGTGCTTCAGAGTCCGCACTATGCTGCCACATATAGTACCAGTTGAGCATGCCAAACACGGACATAGTGGTTTCTCGCAAGCGCACGGGATCATCGTCAAACACTCCCTCTGCACTGGCAGCAACCACCTCGCTCACCCGGTTGACCAAGTCCCGCTGATAGCCACGCAACACTTGCTGTTGCTCTTCCGGCAACGCGCGCATCCCATTGCTCTGCACACGATGCTCGTCATCCGCCCCCTGATAGGCCAAAAGGATCTCTCGAACCACCAAGCTTAGTTGAGCGTTGGCATTTAAGGCGCTCAAATCAAGGTCACAAATTCGATCCCGTAACGCCTTCAGATAGGTATCCAGCACATCATACAAGAGCGCGTCTTTGCTGTTATAATAGTGATAGATATTGGCCTTTGAGATTCCACACTCCTTTGCCAGCACAGACATAGACGCGCGGTCATATCCCTGCTCAGCAAACACGCGCGCAGCCGATTTTAGAATATGCGCCCGCTTCTGCTCATAATCCTTTGCAATGGTACGTGCCATTATCCGGCGCCTCGATTGTCCACCACACGCTTGGCTTTGCCCTGGCTGCGTTCCACTTCACCGGGTTCGCCCACAACCACTTCTACTGACACGCCAATCATGTCCTTGATATGCTTGGTCAACATGCGCGCCGCTGCGGTTTTGGACAAGTTGTCCGCCGCGCTTGGAATTGCCTCCACAAACACCCGCATCGCATCCATACGACCCGATTTATACAGTTCGATTTGGTAATATGGCGCAAGCCCCCCGGTCGCAAGCACCTGTTCCTCCACCTGACTTGGGAAGACATTCACACCACGCAGGATGATCATGTCGTCAGATCGACCAGTGATCTTCTCCATCCGCCGCATAGACCGTGCTGTACCAGGTAAAAGCCGTGTCAAATCGCGCGTGCGATAGCGGATC
>Ga0189290_100294_pt1 | contig 13740 bp, 8 predicted proteins | sample UW140minimetaG_FD_130318 | JGI IMG/M metagenome (GOLD analysis project Ga0189290, IMG submission 130318) | Marine microbial communities from the Costa Rica Dome - UW140 mini metaG | ecosystem: Environmental > Aquatic > Marine > Oceanic > Photic zone | place: Costa Rica: the Eastern Pacific...
CGCACTTATCCACAGACTCACAGCAAGACTCACCAAAGACTCACACAGAAAAAGCCTCTGAATGAGACAGAAACCTACGTCGGGATCACTCCTGTATCGCGCAGGTGCGGAAAGAAGGGCAGACTAAGTGTCCTTTCGAGAGGATGAAAACACAGGGCGGAGAAAGTCTGTTATCGCAACAGGAGGGATGACAGCACATCGGCGATGACTTCCAGACCTAGACCGCGCTGTGAGGATGCCTGCCTTGGTTACGACAACGGCGTGTATGCCTTCAGTACCCCCGTAATACGATCCCTCAACGGGTTGTGACAGGAAAACGCCTGTGACCTTAGATCCTGGGCGGCAGGGTTTTTCAAAGCCACCGCAAGATGTACCGTCGCAAGAGCAACCAACGCTGAGAGCACCAACAGACCCGATGTGTCGGCTACGGTTGCCGATCTTGAGTTGGGAAAACACTGTCGAACTCTGCCTGCAAGTGATTGAGGTGTGCCCCCCAGTTTTCCTCTGTCGAATTTTGCACCGCCTGCAGGGTTGACCAAAGGTCCATCCACCCCAACACAGCGGCAGAGCCTGACAAACGGTGCGCCTCTTCTCTATCCGCATCAACCAACGGATCAGAGGAGCGCTTTCCAGCCAAGAACTTCGAAATCTCTTCCTGAGTTTCCTGCACAGCTTCGGTGTAGCGTTCGAGGCCAAACTGCTTCAAAAATTCCGGGGCGTCTTGCGTCGCATCTTTAAATGCTTCGACGCCATCTCCCACACCGAACACATCGGCCAAAGCACCATGGATCGCGGCCCGTCGCACAGGCTTCAGGATCAGCGTTTGAAAATCTTGCGCCAGTATGGCCTCATGATCCTTTGGCGCCGCATGCGCAGTGACCGCCACAGCCGGAGTGGTCGCGTTTGGCGACGTGCTTGCTCGGATGCGCTTCAACGTTTCTAGCCCATCAATACCAGGCATGCTGATATCCAAAAGCAAGACATCGAAAGCCGCCGCATTGCAGATGTCTATCGCGTCAAAGCCATTGCTAGCCTCCTGCGTCACTCCCCCCAGATCGCGGACAATGTCTGTAAGGATTTCGCGGTTGATGTCGTTGTCATCCACCACCAAAGCCCGAAACCCAGCAGGCAAGTCCTGCAAGGAATGCGCGGTCGAATGAGTTTGAAGGTCCGCCACATCCGTCATGGTTGGCAAAGGTAAGCGGAACGTAAACAGACTGCCCTCGCCCAACAAGCTGTCCGCCTCCAATTCCCCTCCGTTGCGTTCAATCAAGCGTTTGGTGATGGCCAGCCCAAGCCCTGTGCCTGAGTTCTCCCGATCAAAGGCTGTGTCGATCGTGACAAACTCTTCAAAAATCCGGCTCAAGTTTTCCGGCGCTATACCCACTCCGGTGTCGGCCACCCGGAACTCGACCAGATCGTCAGCAGACAATCGTTCTACCTCTATTGCGACTCTGCCTTCGCGGGTGAATTTCAGCGCATTGCCAACCAAATTCACCAAGCAGCGCTGCAAGCAACTGCGATCCCCGCTCACTGTTTCAAGCTCCTCCGTCAGGAGGTCCACTGAAAGCTCGTTTGCGTGCTGGGAGGCGTTGCTCTGCAGGCTGTCCACCACATCCTGAACCAAATCCGTGAGATTAAAGGGCGCGTGTTTCGGAGCCTCAGCCTCGGAGGTCAAAGAGGACAAATCCAGCACATCGTTCACATGGGACAGCAGCAATTCCCCGGAAATGCCAATCGACGACAAATGCCGCTTTTGCGCGTCATTGAGGTCTGAGCGGTCGATCAGTTCCAACGACCCGAGAATGCCATTGAGGGGTGTGCGCATTTCGTGGCTCATGACGGTGAGCAAGTTTGACTTCGCCTTTTCGCCCACCTGCGCCTTTTCCAATGCGTCTTTCAAGTCCTCTTCGGCTTTCAGCTCATTGGTGATGTCACGCAAGAAGGACACAAACACCGTTTCCCCGCTGGCCTCAGACAAGGAGATCGAAAGCTCCACCGGGAAGACTTCGCCGCCTTTGCGCATCCCCTTGAGGCGCACGCGCCCGGCCCCGATAACCTTTTTTGTGCCGGTTTCCACAAACCGCTTCAGCCCCGCTCGGTGAGCCTCTCTCAGATCTTCCGGAACAATCAGCTCTGACATATCCACGCCCAGCGCCTCATCGCGTGTGTAGCCAAACACGGTTTCCGCCGCTCCGTTGAACTCCACAACATGGCCTTGCGTATCTGCGACCAGAACCGCATTCAGCGATGACGAGACTACAGCTTCAAACCGTGCCCGTGCCTGTTCCCTTTTCTGCGAGGCCCTTTGCCCCTGGCGGTAGAGCTGAATCAGGCTGGCCAGCGACAGAAACAGCACAGCGATCAACGCGGTCAAGCCATAGGCGAGCCGTTGCAGGGTGACTGCCAGACGGGTGCGATCTGCGGTTTCCTGTGTGGTGAAATGGTCAACACCAGCAAGTGCGAGAGCCCGCATTTTAGGGCGCAAGGCGTCAATGTCGGACAACAATGTTGGCAGAGAAGCCCTCAACGCCTCGTCCGGACCGTCTATCAGTGGAACTTTACGCTCAAGAAAGGCCGTTGCGTTGGCGGTACTTCTGGCGACAGTTTCCTCTTGCGAAATAGGCCTGAAGAACGCGCTTTGGCGAACGTTAGCGACACGACTGTAAAAAATGTCAAACCGCTTCCGGACGTCGTTCAACGGCAGGGAAGTGTCAGCGGTCACGGATTGTGCTGCCATTTGCAACCGCAACAACTCCACCTCCAGCTGGGACATTCTCCAGCTCACATCATCGTTTTTTGCGGTGGACAGAACACGCAGGTCCGTAAAAACCGTGCGCCCCAAGCCGCCAACCAAAAGCAAGCTTGCCAAAAGCAAGCCTGCGAAGAGGACAAACGGCCATCTGCCATTCATAAGAAGGTGCCTGATGCGCGTGATGGTGGCCTCAAATCACTCATTGGCAACCACTTCAATGCGATCGAGCTGCCAGATACTGCGGGAATAATACTCTTCTGTTTTATAGGCGTCGTTGCCTGCGAATGGGTAAACGATCCACAATGGCCCCTTGTCACGCAAGGACATTCTTTCGCCGTTGCGCAGATAGGCAATCATCGGGCCGTTTTCCACGGCATCGGAGGTCGGGATCGACACGGTGTAGTCATTGGCGGCTGTGGCCAAGAGAGTGCCATCGCTGGCACCCACATGAGTGAGCAATGCGGACAGGGACACACCCTCAAAAACCTGGGTCCCTTCAGTCCAGATGGTGTCAGTTTCAAACTGCACGAGAGGCAGTGCTCGGAGATCACTTTCCTCAAATTGCCAGTGCTGCCCTTCGGCCGCTTCCAAAACATCCCCTGTGACCGTCAAGACAGTGTCCGCCATTGCTTGAGTCGTCACCAAAGCCAGCAGGATAATTCCCGTTAAAAAGCTTGGGGTGGTGGAGGCGCTGAGTAGTTTTTTGAGACGTTGCATGGGACACTCCGAATGCTGGGTTGCGGTGTCTCTTTGTGCCATGCAGGCGCAGGTCGCGTGTTTGGGCATCCGGCTAGGGCACTAACCTTTGGTATAGTTTGCCTGACCATTCGCCGGACGTTGGTCATCTGATGCACCAATGGGTTTTGCCTAAACTATGCGAATTTACCTAGAGTTATCCTGTTGATGCCATCATCGGCACGCCAGGACACATGGTTGAAAAGGAGCTTGGTATGTCGCAAGATTTACAGCAAAGTCAGGGTGTCACGACTGGTTTACACGCGCAGGGCCTCGTAGGGTCCTCCCAAAACCCAAGAGTAGGACGCCCCGTTTCTATGCGTATTTTGTTAGCTGATGACCACGGGATGGTTCGCGAAACCATCTCTGCCTACCTCACCTCTGAAGGCCGTGCCGCCGTGGTGGCCGGCTCAGACTACTTCGAAGCCATGGAGCTTCTGGAACAAAAGGGGCCGTTTGATCTTGTGCTGCTGGACTTCAGCATGCCGGGCATGAACGGGCTCCAAGGCCTGATTGATGCTGTTGCAGCCTACCCGGATCAGGCGTTTGCTATTGTCAGCGGCACCGCCCCCAACAAAGTGGCGCAAGACGCTTTGAAAGCCGGGGCCATCGGCTTTTTGCCAAAAACCATGGGAGCCAAGTCTCTGGTCAATGCGGTGCGGTTTATGATCGCCGGAGAAACCTTTGTGCCGGCCAGTGTTCTTGCCGCAGGTGGTGAGGCGGAAGAAAGCGATTTTGAGAAGCAGTTGAGCCAGCGTGAGAAACAAGTTTTGACCGGTCTCTGCAAAGGGCAGTCGAACAAAGAGATCGCGCGGGATCTTGATCTTCAGGAAGTGACCATCAAACTGCACGTGCGCACGCTGTGTAAGAAGTTGAATGCGAAAAACCGCACACAGGCGGCTTTGATCGCAAAAGAGGCAGGCTTTGAGTAAGCCCGCCTCTGCGTCGTTTCTTTAAAAAACGAAGCTGTCGTACAGCTGTGCAAAATCTTCTGCAGCGTCTTGAAGCAGAAGCGTCGTGCTGCTTCCCAGCTGGATGACGACATCTTCACCACTGACACTTACATTGTCTTCAAACCAAGCGGCGTGCTCGCTTTCGCTCACTCCAAGCTCAAGTCGGCGCAGGTGCAGACGATCCCCTTCAGAGACTGAAAAATCGAGGATGCTGTCTTGTGATCCGTCCAGATCATCGCTGCGGAAAATGAAAGTGTCCGCGCCGCCGCCACCAGAGGCAACGTCGCTACCCTCCCCCAGATACAGACGGTCGGCATCTGCCCCCCCGTCCAGCGTGTCATTTCCGGACGCCCCGCTGAGATAATCCCGCCCAGAGCCGCCAGACAGGACATCACTGCCGCTGTCACCCCGTAGACTATCCCTGCCTTCGCCCCCCGTCAGGACATCGTCATTCACGCCGCCCCTGAGGTTATCACTTCCCAAACCACCGTCCAGCGTATCATTTCCGGAGCCGCCTGACAGGCTGTCACTGCCGTCGTCGCCGCTAAGTACATCATGTCCAGATCCGCCAACCAGTTCGTCAGTTCCAACTCCGCCATCTAGCGTGTCGTTGCCACTGCCCCCTACCAGCTGGTCAGCGCCATCATCACCGGAAAGGTTGTCGTTGCCGGAACCGCCTTCCAGCTGATCGTTGCCAGCATCGCCTGAAAGCTCATCATTTCCGGAACCGCCGCGCAAAACATCAGCGCCGCTCCCGCCGGATAGCACATCATTCTGGCCACCACCCGAAAGCGTATCCTCACCTGCACTTCCAAAGAGAACATCCGCTCCAGATCCCCCGTTCAAAAGGTCTGAAGCCTCTCCGCCATCCAACGTGTCGTGGCCTGCGGCACCTTCAAGTGTATCGCTACCCTCGCCACCAAGTAGAAAGTCATCGTTCTCCGGCAAGAGGTTGCCAAACTGGTCATAACGCAGGCCATCGCTATCGTAATGAGACACAATAGTGCTGTTTCCATCTGGGCCTGCACCGCCGTGTAGATAGTCATCACCGTCGCCCCCCGAAAGCGTGTCACCAAGACCACCGCCGATCAGGTCATCCTCGCCAATGCCACCATTCAAAGTATCATGGCCTCCGTTGCCTTCCAGCACGTCGTCATAGGTAAGCTCCCCTTCTGTGGTCGCAACCAGACTGAGATCACGGATCAAAACGGAAGACGACAGATCCACCTCAACAAACGGGCTTTCTGCGGTCGGATCCGCCGCACCGTCGTTGGAATAGGAGCTGGGCGCATCAGTCAACAACATCAGGCTGGCCTCGCCCGTGTCCGGGTCGATGACCACCTGATAAATGCCGCCGCTGTTGCCCGTAGCGTTGTTCATGTCGTGGTCGCCGTTGTTGCCCCCGACAAAAAGATTGCCCTCCGCATCCATAATCGCGGCCCCAAATGTGACAGCTGGGGCGCCGTCAAGCGTCACACCATCGACCACAGTTGAGGTCACCGGTACCATGGTAAATTCCGGCGCGCCGCTGGAGATATCCACCACCAGCAAAACGGTGTCTGCGCCTTCTGAGGGCGGGCGTGCCACGCCGTAGAAACATTGCGTATTGGCATCAAACGCAACATCATAAACCCGATGGGTCACCAATGCGCTGGGAAGCCTGTGCACCGTCACCTCAGGATTACCATTTGCGTCGAGCGTGTCGACGTCAATCACGGCAATCCGATCCATGCTGGATTGGAACGACCAAAGATTGCCTTGATCGTCAAAATCACCGGTCCACGACCGATAGGGTGTCTCACCAATCCTGTAGCTGTTGCCTTCCGCATCCAACATAATCAGGTCGGATTGTGCCACGGCATTGCCAAGGCTATCCACCCCGGTACCAACGGCAATGGCATAAAGGAGGTCATCTTCGGCGTTGTAGCCCATGGAATTGACATTCACGGTGCCTGCCGCCCCGGCAACCTCATAGCTCTGCGTCTCCACATCAAACACATGCAAAGTGCCGTTGAGCACTTGATAGAGATTTGCCTGTCCATCTGCAAAAGCGGCCACTTCAACCGTCTGCCCACCGATCTGCATCTCGTGGGCGTAGTGAAAAATCGGACCGGATGTATCTATAGGCGGGCCAGAATTTGGACCATCAAGGGACCGCAACGTGATCTCCGTTTCCCCCCCCGAGGCTGTAAAGCTGGTTTCAAACGCATTGTAAGCACCGCTCTCTGTCGAATAGGTGCCCACCACTTCGCCGTTGATCACGACTTCGATGGTGGCGCCAGGTTGGCCCGCCGCAAAGTTAGCCGCCAAATCAAACGAGAGATTGTACACACCACCAGCTTCGGTGGTGATAGTTTGGCTCATCTGTTGATGCCCGTCATCCAGCGCTGAAACCGTCCAGTTGCCAGTGTTGGCATAGTCAGTGAACCCGGTCGCATCGTCGGTGCCCTGCAACAGGTTGTCCTGCTCATAATCGCCGTGAAGGGCGTCGTTTCCAGCGCCGCCGGTGATGGTGTCGTCTCCCGATAGTCCGACGATAAGGTCGCCTGCACCCGATCCGTCCAACAGATCAGAGAGGCCAGTTCCCGTGATGAAATTTAGGTTACTTGGGGGCATATCATGTCCTCACTTATGTCTAAAAAGTTTGAGTAGGCGGCCAATCACCAGCCGATACCGTTGATCGCCAGATCCTGCGGCTCGGCGTCAAACAGCCGGACAACATCCACCACCGACACATTCTTGTGGCGCTGTACGGCCTCTCGGTAGGTGTCGCTGGCATGGCAGACGATAACCACGTCGGCCTCCGCCATGACGCTGTCCACATTCTCGCGCAGCATGTCAGGCAGACATTCCGCCAGCTGCGCCAGACCTTGGCTGCCGTATTTGGTGTAGCTGGACAGCCCGTCCAGAGGCGTGTCTTTGGTGACCGCTTCATCGTGGGCAACCAACTTAATACCTTGTTGCTGCAGCGCCGCCATCGCTTCCAGAATCGGGCTCTCGCGCAGGTCATCCGTGCCCTGCTTAAACGCGAGCCCCAGAATACCAACCCGCTTGGCGCCCGTTTTCTGAACCATCTCCACAGCCTGTTGGATTTGCTCCGCGTTGGACTGCTCCAGCGCGCCGATCATCGGAAGATCCACACCCAACGTGCTAGCCACGTGCTGCACAGCCCGGACCTCCTTTGGCAGGCAAGAGCCGCCATAAGCAAAACCTGGCTTCAGGTAATAAGGGGACAGATTGAGTTTCTGATCCTGCGTAAAAATGTCCATCACAGCATGGCTGTCCACACCCAAGGGTTTGCATAGGCGGCCAACCTCGTTGGCGAAACACACTTTGGTGGCGTGCCATACATTGTCGACATATTTGATGGTCTCAGCCACTTCGATGGTGGTCAGGATCGGCTTGTCATCCACCGGCGCATAAATGCGGCGCATGATCTCCGCTGTGGCAAAATCGGTGGTCCCGATCACAGTTTTGGGTGGGTTGTGGAAATCGTCAATCGCCACACCTTCCCGCAGGAACTCCGGGTTGGAGCAAATGCCAAAATCGCGGCCTACCACTTTGCCCGACACGGCCTCCAAAATCGGCGCCATGACTTTCATCGTGGTGCCCGGCGGGATGGAGCAACGCATGGCAAAGACGTGAAAGCCCTCTTTGTCGCGCAAACCCTGTGCCATCGCATCAGACGCCAGCTTGATGAAGTTGTAGTCACAGCCACCATCCGCAGCGGTGGGTGTGCCCACAGACACAAAAGTCACATCCGTGTCGATCACAGCTTGGCGCAGATCATCCGTGGCGCTGATCAATCCATCCTTGACACCCGCAGACAAGGTTTCAGTGAGGCGATCTTCGTGGATCGGGCTTTGACCGCGGCCAATTTGAGCGACTTTGGTCAGGTCCAAATCCACACCTACCACCCGATGGCCCAGAGACGCCAAACAAGCCGTTGAGACGGCACCTACATACCCGAGACCCACAACACTGATGCTGGATTTTTGGCGTGGGGCCGGGACGACAATCTCTGCGTCCTGTGGTGAAAACTTACTGTATTCCATAATGTCGACCTCCTGGTTGAGTTCAATTTAGAGGATTGTTTGCATCAATTTTTCTGGAAATAGGTCAGCCTAAACGCCCCGAGGGTCAGCCCACTATCCTTTCGAGAGTCAGTTGATTATTTGAGGCTTCAAAACAACAAAACCTGCATGGAACTCCATGCAGGTTTGTCGCGTCCGCCTAGCTGGGTGGGCTATAATTTGGCGAACGATCCCGAGGGAAGGGATCAGGCCACTTCAGAGCGGTGGTAAATGTCTTCGTAACGGATGATGTCATCCTCACCGAGATAGCACCCCGACTGGACCTCAATCAGATGCAGCGGCAGCTTGCCTGGGTTCTCCAACCGATGCACCGCGCCCAGCGGAATGTAGGTGCTCTCGTTTTCGGTGAGTAATTTGACGTCATCATTCACGGTCACTTTTGCGGAGCCATTGACCACCACCCAGTGTTCGGCCCGATGCACGTGACTTTGCAGGGACAGTTTTGCACCTGGCTCCACCATAATACGTTTCACTTGGAACCGCGGGCCGAGAGACAGCGTTTCGTAATACCCCCAAGGGCGGTAGCAGCGTTTGAAGCCGTCTGCTTGCGTGGCCCCTTCGGCGCGGAGTGTTTCCACCACCTGACCGACGTTGGCACTTTCGCTACGATCCGCGATCAGGATGCCATCATCAGTGGCCACCGCCATGACGTTTTTAAGGCCCAAGCCCACCAGCTTCACATCTGGATTTTCGGACTTCAGCAAACTGCCCTCACAATCAATCGCGGTGGCATTGCCAGCGGTCACCGTGTCCTTGCTATCGGGTTCACCAATATCCTTGATCGCCTGCCAGTTGCCCAAATCTGACCAACTACAGGTCAGTGGCAACGCCGCGCATTCTTGAAGGTTTTCCATAATTGCGTGATCAAAAGAAATATCCGCGCAGCGTTTGTAGGCTTCGGCGTTCAAACGCGTGAACCCAAGATCTTCGCCACCCAGCGCCATTGCCGCTTCAACGGGACCAATCAAGTCCGGCGCGTAGGCTTCAAATGCCTTCAAAACCGTGTCCACTCGGAAAAGGAACATACCCGAGTTCCACAACCAGTTGCCCTCTTCCAGCATCGCGGCGGCGGTGTCCGCGTCCGGCTTTTCCGCAAAATGTGAGATCATGAGGGCATCCTCATTGCCGCCCTCGACACGCAAGTATCCAAAGCTTGTCGCCGCATGATCAGGTTTGATGCCTAAGGTCACGATCAAACCCTTCTGTGCCACCCGACCAGCCTTAGCGATGACCTGCCGAAAGGTGCGATCATCGGTAATTTGGTGGTCGCTGGGCACCACAAGCAGCACTTTGTCAGGCGTGTCCTTATGCACCAACGCAGCTGTCAATACTGTCGGCGCGGTGTTGCGGGCTTCCGGCTCCACAATCAATGCCCCGCAGGTAGCTTGAATCTCCGTCATCTGCTTCTGCGCAATGAAGCGGTAGTCCTCCCCCGTGATCACTGTTGGCTCTGCAAAACCGGGGGCGATCACTCGATCCACTGTGCGCTGAAACAGACTCGGACCGTCGAGCAGGTTGGCAAACTGCTTCGGGAAGCTCTTGCGCGACACAGGCCACAGACGTGTGCCGGACCCTCCGGCGAGAATGACAGGCGTGATCATGAAAACATCCTTTCGTTGTGTGTTGAGATCAGCCTAGCTGTGAAGGTGACGTGGGTTGGGCTGTCGGAGGGGTATGGAGTTGCGCAAAAGGATAGCTGTGCCTCAAAAGGGCAGGTCAATCAGACCCACATACAGCATCAAGAGGGTGAGAAATGCCGACGTAGCTGTAACCAATTGGAATAGCGCGAAGCCATTGCGCAAACGATCCAGAAAACTCGTGCCTTCTCCCGCGCTTTGATTGCCGCGATTGGACCATTTCTGTTTGGACAGGTGAAAGATCATGTAAATCTTCACCAATGCGTTAATCACCTGATTCAGATAGAGAATAAACGGCCAAGTCATGTCCGCGCGGCGGCTGTAGCAGATCAAAAACAGGCACAACACCACACGGGAAAACAACACCCAAATCAGGCAGTTCCAGAAATATCCGGGGGCCACCATACTGCCCAAAACCGCCATGACCGGACTGACCATCATGGTCCACATGGCGATGCGTTGGTCCACCACACACCACCAGATGAAGAACGGCATCCGGCGTGGGCCCAACGCAATGGCACGACTGCCATTGCGCAACATGTTGCCAGACCAGCGGCGGAAGTTCTGGATCATCCGCATCAGCCCGCTCTCTTTGATCACCTCAATGGTGTAGACCGTTGCATCCGGCACATAGGTCATCTTCGCGCCAACACTTAGCAGGCGATACCAGGTTGATTTGTCATCCCCAGACAAGAAACGGAACCGACCCCAGAGCCAGTGGTTCAGGTGATCGGCCTCAATGGTGCGGATGAACTTCGGGTCCACGATGCGGCGGGCGCGAAACACGCTCATGCGGCCGGTCAATGTGAGAACACGGTTGGACAAAGCGTGGCTCTGCATTGCCAGCCTCCGTTGGGCAAAACGCATGTCGAGCCACTTGGCGATCCACTGCGGCCCGTAGCAAATGACCTCTTCGTCGGTGGTCAGCGCCTGCAACTCGGGATCATAGGCAAACATCGAAAGGGTTTTCTTGAGCACCTCGTCGCCAAACAAAGCATCCCCATCCATGAAGATCACCAGCTCCTCAGGATCGGCCGCCGTGCGGCTGATTGCGCGCAGGATCAGGCCGATGGCCATGCGCTTGCCCGGTTGGTTTTGACGGATAAACACCAGTTCGGCGAGATCATCGGGGATGTCTTGCGCGTAGGTCTCGACAAACTCCCGGATGATCATTTCGTCATAGGCGCTGCCGGTGCCGATATACAGCGTGGTGGGTAGGCGCTCACGCCGGATTTGGCCCAGAATGGACCCGATCACCCGTTTTGTGATCGAGGGCTCCTCATAGTAGGTGGTCATTTGGATATGCAGCCTTTTGGGCCGCCAGCCTGCCTCCCAAAGTGCATCCGCCTGCTGGCGCATGCCCGGCCACTTGAAACGGGCATAAATCATCGCGCGAATGGAATGGGTGAACCACCAGCCAAACCGCCACAAACCCAAGGTGCCAAGCACCACTGTGATGTGGCCTGCGTTGGGGTCAAGGAACCGATTGGGCACGTGAGCCAGCAACCAGTAAAGCGCCGTGACCACCGCCATTAAGGCCAGAAAATGCGGAAAGGTCCAGCGCGCCCAATACGGTTTGATAGGCGTCTGCAGGTCCCGCAACCGGGTGGTCAGATCTTTGTCAAAGGCATATTCGGACTCCGGTTCATACATCGGACGGCCACAGCGTTTTGACGCGATCAATCACCCGCTGAGCCCAGGGGCGGCGCACCTCAAGATTGACAGGGGCATCACGGCGCAAGGCCACTTTGGTGTCCGCAGCGCTCAAATCACGCGGTGTGACAGTAACAATGATGCCAAATTCACCGGGGCGTCGGGGATCCGCACCGGCTTGAACATTCGTCACCACACCTAAAAAGCTTTGCGTCTGGCCCATCGCGTTGATGCCAATACTGGCCGGCATGCCCACAAAGATTGTTTCGGCAAAGCGCTCGCTGACCCAGCCCTGAGCCACGCGCGGCGTGTCGCCCTCAAACACCACCGCCATATCATCATGGTCGTAAGGCTGGCCTTTGCGCACCAAAACTTCATGTACCACGCCGTCCGTGGGCGCACGCACGTGGCTAAGCGAGATCGCTGCTTTGTGCGCATCCCGCGTTGCCCGCAGTCCACGCACTTTCGTTAAGTGTGCGGCCTCAACCTCTCTTAAACGAGTCACCGCAAACTGAAATGGGTCCAGCGCAATCGCGGCCTGCGGATTTTTCGACAACATATCCTGCCAGCGATCCCACAGGTTTTCGAACCCGCGATCCCCAACAAAACGCGCATAAGCTTGCCCCATCGCCGCCGCCCGCACGTCCGGCGCGGCGACCGTGTGATAGCCCGTCAGCGTTTCGAGAGTTTCTGTGATCTGAAGCAGTTCATTTTGCGCCTGCGTCAGTTTTGCCCGAGCCAAATCCAACTTTCCCGAGGCTTGTGGATCTTTCAGGCGCACAAGTACCTGCCCGGCAACAACGGCCTCTCCAGCCTGCACAGAAATCGACTTTACATAGCCTTCGCTGGCGGGCAGATGTTCCGCGATTGGTGCCACGATACGCCCATGTTGCACGTTTATTCGGGTGAAGCTGTTGAACACAGACGCACCAAGGATGGTGGCCAATGTCATGGCAATCAAGCTGTAGATCAAAACATGTAGGACTACGCGAACTGGTGTCGGCCAGCGTCCTTTGATGCTGGCTTCCTTCTCCTCCTCGGTCTCGCTCATAGGAACGAGGTCTACCGGCGTGTCCAAACTGGTGATCACGTCACCGCTACTGGCCATTTGGCCGGACAGAAGCGCACGATAAAACAGCGCAAGTGTCTCTCTTTGCCGCCCACTCAGACCTTCAAATTCGGATAGGCTGTCATCATTTGGCTGGGTCAAACGCACAGGAAAGCGTACATCCACACCTTGGAACGGCACGCTTAACACACCAGTCTGGGGACAGGCCCCGGCCTCTTCTGGCCATTGCAGCCCCGCCAGAGACCACGCTTCAATCCGCACCGCCTCTCCTGTCGGCGTTTCAAACGTCAGGGGGGCTTGCACGGTCCAGCTCGTGTCAGAGTCAGCGGGTTGATGTCGAATTTTCACAGCGACCTCGATAGATGTTCAAGATCAAAATAAAGGCAAGCGCACGGCTTAAAGCCCGCGCGGCTGTATGGAACGTCAATCTAAAGATAAATCAACTAACCCAAAGGTTATAATATTCGGATTTGGCCGAAGAGTTGGCAGCGCATTGGTATAGTTCACGAGACTCCCTGTTCAACTACACAGCATCACTATCTCAAAGACGCGTACATTAGAGTGATGCCAGAGGGTAAAACCCACTCAAACTGTCGGATTAATATTGTGTCCGTCGTCAGAGTTTTTGGAACCAATGAGGGCCTAAAGTAAGAGAGAGTTTGGCTCATCTGGTTGGTTTGATTATGCGGCGCGCTGGCTGTGATGCAAGCGTCGCGCTTCAAGCGTCTTTTGTTTGATCCTTTCTCGTTGATCCAGAATGGCTTTGTCCCTGCCGAAGTAGACATCGGCAGGTGTGACGTTGTTCAGGCTCTCGTGGTAGCGTTGGTGGTTGTAGTGATCGACA
>Ga0189290_100295_pt1 | contig 13718 bp, 10 predicted proteins | sample UW140minimetaG_FD_130318 | JGI IMG/M metagenome (GOLD analysis project Ga0189290, IMG submission 130318) | Marine microbial communities from the Costa Rica Dome - UW140 mini metaG | ecosystem: Environmental > Aquatic > Marine > Oceanic > Photic zone | place: Costa Rica: the Eastern Pacific...
ACAGTTAAGTCCTTCTGGTAGCGGATGGAATGGTACTTATAATGGTAACCCAATGCCAAATAGCTCATACTGGTTTACTGTACAATATAGAGAACCGAGTACTAATGAGGTTAAAACTTTTAAAGCAAATTTTGCTCTTAAAAGGTAACTATTTCTAATATTCAATTAAAAAGGTCTAAGCTTTTGCTTAGACCTTTTTTTATTTTCTGTTATTGATTATTGTATAGATATTTTAATATAGGACTAGAGCTAAACAAATTTTATAAACAGCGTTTATTTTTTTATTATAAATAAGGTAAGGTAAGGTAAGGTAAGGTAAGGTAAGGTAAGGTAAGGTAAGGTAAGGTAAGGTAAGGTAAGGTAAGGTAAGGTAAGGTAAGGTGTAATCTAGAGATTGAATTGTATAAAATCGTATTCTATTTAATTATACATAGAAGAAGCTGAACAATAAAAGATATTATAGTCAAGTCGGTTGAATAATAATTAAATGATATAAAAAAAGCCTGAACACTAATTGTTCAGGCTTTTTTGAATTAAGATATATTAATCTTAATAGAGATGTTTTTAAGCTTCCAATTCTTCAGAATTTTCTTCTTTAACTTTGTTTTTAAGAGCTTCAGTAGCATCTCCTCTTTTAACAGTATCGTACATGATTGGAGTTGCAATGAATAATGAAGAATATGTACCCACTATTACACCAATAATTAGGGCAAACATAAATCCTCTTATTGAATCTCCTCCAAATATAAATATTGCTAATAATACAACTAATGTTGTTAAAGATGTATTTAAAGTTCTACTTAGAGTACTACTTAATGATTTATCGATAACTTTATTAAAAGGCCAATCTGAATGATCATTGAAGAATTCACGAATTCTATCAAAAACAACTACGGTATCATTTAAAGAGTATCCAATAACTGTTAATATAGCAGCAATAAATGCTTGATTAATCTCCATAGAAAAAGGCATTACTTTATATAATAAAGAGAATACACCTAAAACAATTAATACATCGTGGAATACAGCAGCTACAGCACCTAAAGAGAATTGCCATCTTTTAAAACGGAATAAGATATAAAGGAAAACTACAACTAAAGACCCTAATACAGCCCAGAATGATGCAGATTTAATATCATCAGCAATTGTTGGACTCACTTTATAGTATTTCATTAACCCTGCATCTTTTTCAGCGTTATCTGTAAAACTAGCATAATCCATTCCATTTAAATAAGGTTGTAATGCAGTATGTAATTTTTGTCTTATTTCTTCATCAACTTCTTCAGAAGCCTCATCAATTTTATATTTAGTTGTAATCTTTAATTGATTCGATCCTCCAAATGTTTTTGCTTGAGCACTTTCAAATACTTCAGGACTAGCTAAAACACCAGTAATTTCGGCAGCATTAACATCTTGTTCAAAACGAACCTGATATGTTCTACCTCCTACGAAGTCTACACCTTGATCTAATCCATTAGTAAATAAAGATCCTAAACTAAATAATATGAATGCTCCAGATATAATGTATGCTACTTTACGTTTTTTAAGGAATGCTACATCTATACCTCTAAATAAGTTTTTAGTTATTCCTGTAGAGAAATCTAATTTACCTCCTTTTGCTGCATACCAGTCAATTAATAATCTAGTGATGAATATAGCAGTGAATAAAGATGTAAGAATACCAACTAATAGTGTAGTTGCGAAACCTTTAATAGGTCCAGTTCCAAAAATAAATAAAATTAAAGCGGTTAAACCTGTTGTTATGTTCGCATCAAGAATAGAAGATAGGGCATTACTAAACCCATCTTTAATTGCTGTTTTTTGGTCCTTACCTTTAGTTAGTTCTTCTCTAATACGTTCAAATATAAGTACATTGGCATCTACAGACATACCAATTGTTAATACAATACCAGCAATACCAGGTAGTGTTAAAACAACTTCACTAGCTAAAATACCGAAGATTAATAATATGTTTAGTAACATTGCTATATCTGCATATAAACCAGCTTTACCATAATAGAATACCATCCATAATAATACTAGCACTAATGCTATTAAAAAGGACATCGTACCGCTTTCTATAGCTTCTTTACCTAGTGTAGGTCCAATCTCATCAGATTGAATAATCTCAGCTTTAGCAGGTAATTTACCAGCACGTAATACGTTTGCTAAATCGGTAGCTTCATTAAGTGTAAAATCTCCAGCAATTTCAGAATTACCTCCTGGAATTCCTCCAACAGTATTTACACCTGGAGCAGAGTATACTATATTATCTAAAACAATTGCAATTTGGCTATCTTGAAGATTAGCTTGCTTTGTCATTTGTTCCCAAATTCTAGCACCTTTAGGATTCATTTGCATATTCACTACAGGCTTATTTACTTGATTGAATGATTGACGAGCATCATCTACAACACCTCCGCTTAATGGAGGAATACCATCTCTTGTTCCTTTTAGAACATATAATTCTGCTAGTTCACTATCTTTTTTAGGTTTACCAAATACAAATTTTACATTTTTAAGCTCTGCTGGTAATAAAGCTCTAGCTTCACGACTATCTATAAGTTCTAGAACTTTAGCTTTATCTTTTACATTAAAGCTGTATACTACAGGGCCATTAGGGTAACCAGGAGCAAGAATTAAATCGAATAAAGGGTTAACCTCTTTTTTTGTAGAATCTTCTTCACCTGTTAAATCTCCAATAATATCATCTTCTTCTTTTGTTTCAGTTGAATCTGTTTGAACAGTTGCATCTTCAGTTTCTGATACTGTGCTAGCTTCTAATTTATCTTTTAATAATGTATTTACGTCATTAAAATATTTATAAAATTGAGTTCCTTTATAGGCATCCCAAAATTCTAATTCAGCTGTACTAGTTATTAATTCTTTAGCACGCTCTACATCTTTTACACCTGGTAATTCTACTAAAATACGACCAGAAGTTCCTAAACGTTGAATGTTAGGAGACGCAACACCAAATTGGTCAATACGAGTACGTAATACTTGTAAAGCAGAGTTTATAGATTCGTCTATTTTTCTTGAAAGAATTGTTTTTACTTCATCGTCTGATGTTCCTATTTGAATTTCGTCTTCTAAAGAACGTGTTGCAAAAATATCTGGAGATGCTAATGTTTTGTCTCCTTTAATGGCATCAAAAGCAGCATAAAAATCATCCTTGTAATCATTTTGACCATTTTTTTGAAGTTCGTCTGCATCTTCTAAAGCTTTTCTGAATGTTGGATCTAAGCTATTATTAGCTAAACCAATTAAGATATCTTTTACAGATACTTGTAAAATAGCTTCAAGACCTCCTTTAAGGTCAAGACCTAATTTCATGGACTTACTCTTAACATCAGAATAAGAGTTTCCTAAATATACTTTGGTAGTGTCGTTAACTAAAGAGTCTAAATACTTAACTTCGTATGCACTTACTTTCTTTTTTCTACCTTCTACCGAAGCGTCAAATTTACTTTCTGCTACCTGATTTGCTTCACTTTCTATAGAATTGTTTATAAAAGTGAAAGACAATTGGTAAATACTTACCAATCCAAATAAAAGCGCAAACAGTTTTATTAATCCTTTGTTTTGCATTTTTCTATTGTTTGTGTCAAATAATATTATTTGACTATTTATGTTTTTAATATGTGATTTTTTATTCACTATAATTTAATTAAGAAATATTGTTTTCTTATTTTTTTTTGAAGTCCTAAATAAAGAAAGGCCCAGCTCTTACTTCTGGAATGTTATGCGAAGTATTATCTATTGCTATGGCAATAGAATTATTTATTTTAAGAGCAATTTTTGTAAGTCGGCTTTTCTCATCTACGCATACTTCAGGTATATAAGTGTTAAAATTAGGAGTAGAAAAACGGTCATATTCTTGTTTTAGTTCAAATGCATATTTGTTACTTAAATCTGAAGTAGCATCTGAAGCATTTTTAATATCAAAGACATCTAAATCGTAGTTGGTAATAGAGTCTTTAATGGGGGTTTTTGAAGAACCTTGTTGTTGTTTATACGCAATGGAAGAGTGACTCGTGTCTATGTTAATATCTTCTGAAAGAAATTGTTTTACACTTTCGGAATCCGTATCGCTATAATATGTTATTCTAAGTTGTTTCTCTCCTTGGTCTTCTATATGTATATTATTAATCCCTATAGCTTGCAATTGCTTAGTAACAATAGCTAATGCATTTTTAGCTTCACTAGATGCCGTTTTAGCATCAGCAAATTGTAATACAATTTGCTGATTAGGCATAGAGGTATGCTCTTTATGGACCCCAAGAAGGGTGAGAATTATAATTAAAGTACTAAAGTACCATTTTGCTTTCATGCGCCAAATATAAAAATAAAGACTGTATTAATGCAGTCTTTATTTAAATATCTATTTTAAGTGATAAAGATTTTTTCTTTCATTGTGCTTATAATTAAAATATTGATGTTTTATTCTGTAAATATTTGTTTATGTGTTAATTAGTCTGTAAATTAATATCTGTTAACGCTCCCAATTATACTAACCAATTTTTAGAGCATGACATTTACTTATTCTTACCCCAAAAGATTCCTATTATTTCTTTTTACTTTTTCACTTTTTACTTGTAGCATTAATGAAGAAGAGAGGCATTTTGTAGCAAAAAAGAATGTAAATTCTGAAGCAATAGATCAATGGACTAAATCAATTAGTAGAAAAAAGTTAGAGTTTATTGCAGAAAGAGAAATGAATACTAAAGGAATTGAACTTCATGAAAAAATAAAAAAAATAGAAGGTAGTTTTGAAAATACTAATGCTACAAAGTTATATGTCCATTATATGCCATGGTTTCAAAGTCCTGAAGTTGATGGTTTGTGGGGGCAACATTGGACTATGGTTAATAAAAACCCAGATATATATAGATGCAAATGGAAAAAGGGAAATAGCAGCTCATTATTACCCACTAATAGGGCCTTATTCTACTAGCGATGTTGATTTGCAGAAATATCATTTATTATTAATGAAACTTGTAGGTATAGATGGTGTTATTTTTGATTGGTATGGGAGTAGAAATGTTTTAGATTTTGAACTTATAAAAAATGGAACAGAATCTTTTTTGTTAGGATTAGAAGACATGGGGCTTTCTTTTGCTATTTGCTTTGAAGACAGGGCAATTGGTGTCGATGGAAGAAAACTAACTTCTCAAGAGATGACATTAGCTCAAAATGATATGTTGTATATAGAGCAAAGTTATTTTAGTAAAGAGAATTATATAAAAATAAACGAAGAGAATTTGTTATTAGTTTTTGGTCCTCAATATATAGATGAGCCAGAAGATTGGGATTTAATTTTTTCTAATATAGATACTCCAGTTACTGTGAATGCATTGTGGGGGTCTCAGAATTTAATAGGTGATTATGCAGATGGTGAATTCGCTTGGATAGATAAGAGTCATTTGTTAGCATTAGAAGGTTATTACCAATGGGTTGCTAATTTTGAGGAAAATACTATAGCTGGCGCAGCATATATAGGGTTAAATGATTTTTATGTTGAAGGATTGTGGAGAGCGGAAAGTGTTGAAGAGTGGAGTCTTCCTCATGAAGGGACAACAGTTTTTCAAGAAACTTTAAACTTAACTTCTCAATATCCCGTAGACTTTATTCAGTTAATTACTTGGAATGATTTTGGGGAAGGTACAATGATGGAGCCTACAATTGAGTTTGGGTATTCTTTTTTAGAAGAGCTACAGGATTTTGCAGGAGTAGAGTTTAGTCATGATGATTTAAGGGTGCCATATTATATTTATATGTATAGCAAGCAACATGCAAATAATCTTAATGCGATGTATTTTATTAATTTAGCTTATTATCATGCTTGTAATTCAAATTTACAATATGCTAAAACGTTACTTAGTATTGTAAATATATTTTATAACTAAAAAAAGAGCAACAATATTGTCGCTCTTTTCTTAGTCTATATAAAGTTTTTTTATTGACCATCCATTTTTTCGTAACCTTCTGGCGGTGTCATGTCGAATTTATCGTCAGCTACTGCTTCTTTTTTTATGTCTGTAACTTCTGTAGTTATAACCATGTTGGTTTCCTTTTGGTTCATTTTCATTACGACATATAAAGGGAATCCCTTAACTTTTTCTCCTACCATAGAAGTCTGTTGAGATTTTGCAGGTATAGCTTCTGTAGTATACATTTCCATCTCTACAGATCCTGTTATTTGTTTTAGTTTTACAGAATATTGTTTGCACTCATAACCTAAAATAGTTTTGGTTTCTGTACCAGGAGTTACTTGTATGTCTTGTACTTGTTTTTCGGCTTCTTTTACATTTTGAAGCATGTATTTTTTTCCCATCATAGGGTTGTCCATTAACATCAATATGTTTTCAGAATCTGATACAGTTACAACATCTCCAGACATAGGGTTAGATAGTTCAGATCTTGTTTTATCGTTTTTGAAGTAAGTGGTAGTTTCCATAGCTCCCATCATTTCTAATTGAGCTTTAACTTGCTCATTATCGCTAGACATTGTTTGTTTAGAAACAATAACACCTTCAGTTATCTTGTTTTGAGCAGATACCATAACTGTTAATGATAATGCTAGTAATGTAAATACTTTTTTCATTTTATTTGTTTTTATTAATCGCATACAATGTAAGTCTTTCCTGTCTTAAAAATGTTACATTATAAATTATTTTATTTTAAATAAAAACCTCACAAGTATACACTAGTGAGGTTTTTGTTATTTTTTAATTAGCTTTTTATTAAAGCTCTAATAAACCGTTAGTTTTCTTAACACCTTCAGCACTTTCAGATAAATGAGCTTTCTCTGCATCACTTAATTCTATTTCAACAATTTTTTCGATTCCATTTGCTCCTAAAATTACAGGAACTCCAATACATAAATCATTTAAGCCATATTCTCCGTCTAATAAAGCAGAACAAGGGTACATTTTCTTCTGGTCGCAAGCGATGGCTTGAACTAATCCTGAAACAGCAGCACCTGGTGCATACCAAGCAGATGTTCCTAACAGTTTAGTCAGTGTAGCTCCACCAACTTTAGTATCTTGTTTTACTTGGTCTAAGCGCTCTTCAGATAAAAATTCTGATACTTTTACACTGTTTCTTGTTGCATGAGCAGTTAAAGGAACCATTCCTTTATCGCTGTGTCCACCAATAACCATTCCATCTACATCGCTAATAGGAGCTTCTAAAGCTTCTGCTAATCTGTATTTAAAACGAGCAGAATCTAAAGCCCCACCCATACCAATAATTCTATGCTTAGGTAATCCAGTAGTTTTGTGTACTAAATATGTCATTGTATCCATTGGGTTACTTACTACAATGATAATTGTATTTGGAGAATGCTCTATTAAACTTGCAGATACCATTTTTACAATACCAGCATTAATACCAATTAACTCTTCACGAGTCATTCCAGGTTTTCTTGGTATACCTGAAGTAATTACACAAATATCACTATTTGCTGTTTTAGTGTAATCGTTTGTACTTCCTGTAATTTTAGTATCAAAACCGTTTAAAGAAGCTGTTTGCATTAAATCCATTGCTTTACCTTCTGCAAAACCTTCTTTAATGTCTAGTATTACTACTTCTGAAGCGAAGTTTTTAATAGCAATATATTCTGCACAACTTGCACCTACTGCTCCAGCTCCAACTACTGTTACTTTCATATTATTTCTTTTAATTGTAATTGTTTTTAATGAACGCAAAAGTAGTGATTATTTATCATTTTTAAACTGAAAAGCGTAAGGTTTTATCCTTACGCTTTTTAATAATCAACTTATTTATAGAGTTGTTAGGCTTTCCTTTAAATATCTAAATTGTAGTTAACTCCAAAAAGAACATTTGCATAGGCTCCAATGGTTAACATTGAGTTTATAGAAAGGTTCTCTAGATTATAATTGATTCCTAAATCTGCTTTAAAATTTGTTTCGTTATCTTCTAAGGTTGTTAATGCTTGATTTAAAACGGCAAGTAATAACTCTCCTTCACCTCCCATTTCATATGTGAAAGTACTTATGTTTATTCCTAGAGCTGCAGAAAAATCAAATGATTTTATTTTTTTAGAAGCTAAGACGTTAAACTGTATAGATTCTCCTTCTACATTAATTGCATTTATAGTTCCTAAAACAAGGTTAGCAGGAGTAAACTCATCACTAACATTATAATTTGAATATGACGCAAGCCCTGCTATATTAAATGAAGATTCTTTCAATGATGGTATCCATTGAGATAAGTTGTGCTGTAACCCAAAACCAAAAACCTGATAATGTGTTTTATCTATTTTAATCTTCGGGGAATACCTACCTATTAAAGTTGTGCCTTTCCATAAACCTAACCCAGCTTGAACTTGGTAATGATTAACTAAAGATTGGTTTAAGCCTTCAGGGGCATCAAATTCAAAAGAATCACCATTAATAACGCCTTCAAATACAACATTACTTTCTCCTCCTAAGGCAGATGGGATAGATGCTGCTGTTTCGGTACCTTGAATTGTTAAATTAGTAAGATTAGATTCTTCGGCTAAAACATTTTGTTTACTGTTAGGAATGAATAATACATTACCTTGAACAGATACTTCTACAGTCCAAAGTGTCTTTTTTTTTGCTGTAGTATACCAACCTCCAGAAGATTGGTATGTTGTCGCTTGTGCTGCGGGAGCAACATATTTACCTGTTAGAAATATTAAATCGCCTGCAACATTATCTAAGTCTTGGTTTTGACTTAATATTGTTACAGGCAATAAAAATATTATAAAAATGAATTTATGCATCAATGTTAGCATAAATGGCATTCTTTTCTATAAAATCTCTACGAGGAGGCACTTCATCTCCCATTAACATAGAGAATACACGGTCGGCTTCTACACCATTGTCTATATGTATTTGACGTAATGTTCTAAACTCAGGATTCATTGTTGTATCCCATAATTGTTCTGCATTCATCTCACCAAGACCTTTATATCGTTGAATTTTTGAGCCTTCTCCAAATTCAGAAACAATTTCTGCGCGTTCTTCATCGTTCCATGCATATCGTTTTTTTGCTCCACGCTTAATTAAATATAGAGGAGGTGTTGCAATATAAATATGTCCATTTTCAATTAATTCTTTCATGTAACGGAAAAAGAATGTCAAAATTAATGTTTCAATGTGGCTACCATCAATATCGGCATCACACATAATGACAATTTTGTGGTATCTTAGTTTTGAAAGGTTTAAAGCTTTGCTGTCCTCTTCTGTTCCGATAGTAACTCCTAAAGCAGTAAAAATATTTTTGATTTCTTCATTTTCAAAAACTTTATGAGTCATGGCTTTTTCTACATTTAAAATTTTACCACGTAATGGTAAAATAGCTTGAAAAGCTCTATCTCGTCCTTGTTTTGCAGTTCCACCTGCCGAATCTCCCTCAACTAAGTATACTTCACATTTTTCAGGATCTTGTTCTGAGCAATCAGATAGTTTTCCAGGCAATCCTCCAATACTCATTACCGTTTTACGTTGTACCATTTCACGTGCTTTTTGAGCAGCGTGTCTAGCTTGAGCAGCAAGAATTACTTTTTGAACTATTGTTTTTGCATCATCTGGATGCTCTTCTAAATAATCAGTTAACATTTCGGAAACTGCTTGACTTACAGATGCTGAAACTTCTCTGTTTCCTAATTTAGTTTTTGTTTGCCCTTCAAACTGCGGTTCTGCAACTTTTACAGATACAATAGCTGTTAATCCTTCACGGAAATCATCACCAGAGATATCAAACTTTAGTTTGTCTAGCATTCCAGACCCATCGGCAAACTTTTTTAATGTATGCGTTAATCCACGGCGAAACCCAGAAAGATGAGTTCCTCCTTCATGTGTATTAATATTATTTACATAAGAATGTAAGTTTTCTGCATAAGAAGTATTATAAATCATTGCAACTTCAACAGGAACCCCATTTTTTTCTCCTTCGAAAGCTATAACACTGGTCATTAAAGGTTCTCTTGTAGCATCTAAAAAAGTAATAAACTCTTTAAGTCCTTCTTCTGAATGAAATGTTTCTCCTTCAAAAGAACCATCTTCTTTTTTTGATCTTTTATCAACTAAGTGTACAGTAATTCCTTTGTTTAAGTATGCTAATTCACGCATTCTACTTGCTAGAGTATCATAATTATATTCTAGTGTTTGCGTAAAAATTGTAGCATCTGGTTTAAAGGTTACAATAGTTCCTGTTTTATCAGAATCGCCGGTTGCTTTTACTGGGTATAGCGCTTTTCCTCTTTCGTATTCTTGTTCCCAAATTTTACCATCTCTATGTACAGTTGCTTTTAAATGGTCTGATAAAGCATTAACACAACTTACACCAACACCGTGCAATCCACCAGATACTTTATAAGAATCTTTATCAAACTTACCTCCAGCACCAATTTTAGTCATTACAACTTCTAAAGCAGAAACACCTTCTTTTTTGTGTAAACCTACAGGTATACCACGACCATCATCTTCTGTTGTTATAGAGTTGTCTTCATTTATTGTTACAGTTATATTATTACAATGTCCAGCTAAAGCTTCATCAATAGAGTTATCTACTACTTCATATACTAAGTGGTGTAATCCTCTAACGCCTACATCTCCAATATACATGGAAGGACGCATACGTACATGCTCCATTCCTTCTAATGCTTGAATACTATCCGCAGAATATTGTGGCTTGTTTTCTTCGCTCATAAATGTTATATTTATTAGTTTATTTTTTACACATAAAAAGATGCAATATTGCATCTTTTTATGTGTAAACAAATATACAATTTTATAATAGCTTTTTTAAGCTTTTTAAGTCGATATATGTCTTTTTATTAACAATTGTTAATTTCTTAAAAATCGCTTAAATCGCTTAAAAAGGGGCTTAAATTAAATGTTGGTTGTTTTTTTACTTCTAGGCAGATGGTAAAAAGGTGTAAATGGCATAGAAAGGCTAATTTAACCTAAATAAAAAAAACAAGTTTACCATAAATCTAACCATTGTTTAAAAGTAGAAGCTTTATTTTTTTCTATAACTATGTCTATTTCAGAGGCTGGTTTTGTTTTGTACTTGCAATAAAAAACTAGACTTTAAGTTGAGAGACTATGCAGCTAATTTTTGATTATACATGTTTAATTCAAATTCATTTATAGTCCAATTACTAAAAGAGTAATTAAAAGATAGTTTATTGATTGATTATTGTTAGAAGAGAGGTGTTGTATTAATTTGCAATGCCTCTTTTTGTTGTTTTTTTAAATAATAATTGTCGTTTCTTCGGTTTTGATTTGGCGAATGCATTAAGTTCTACTTTCTTTTTAACTAATCTTAGTCTCCCAGATATAAATTCACGCCATAATGAATTTTCTAGCATATTAGGTTTATTATGTGATATACTTATGCTATTTCCTTTGTGCCCAATTTTTAAAGTGAGCTCGTCTTCTATGTCAACAATATAAAATCGATTATTGATTTTTTTACTGTTATTTTTATTTCTGTGTTTAAAACCTTGATTTATATCGAATATTAATATTTGAGTGTTAGAATTGTTTTGCTGTTGTTTAGCCCATTCTGTTACTCTTTTTTTGGCCCAATCTTCTTTCATTAAAAAATAGTAAACCTCTTCCTTGTCTTTAGCTTCCTTTTTGTATTTATCTAGTGAAACTTTATGTTGGTTGCAATAACTTTCGTTTATGTTGTATATACAAAAGCCTATAGCATGTGCTGATTTATTTAATCTGGTCCAGCTATTATTTTGAGAAAAGCATAAATTAGAAAATAAAAATAAACTTAGTAGGATTTTCATAGGTTTGATTTTGAGAGCTATACTATACAAATATAGGATGCTTTGTGTTGTAAAAGCTAATAGAATGTATTTATAAAAAAAGCTATAACAGAAAGAAACTGTTATAGCCTTTTTAGTTTATGGTTGTTAAACTATGTTATAATCTAAAGCCTAACGATAATGTAATGTTAGAGTTTGTGTTATCTATTGTTGTAGCATCAGTTAGTCCTGTATTAAACAATTGATAATCTTTAGAACGTTTAGCTTGGTCATAAGTTAAATCTAATCGAGTATTGCCAAAGTTATACCCTAAACCAAAAGAGTAGCCTGTTAAATCTCCAATAGTAGTTTCATTTTTATATGGACTTTCTTCAAAACGGTATCCTCCTCTTAAACTAAAATTTTTGATTTTATATTCCCCTCCAACTTTGTATGTTGCCGCAGCTCTTAAATTGTTGCTAATGATTGCATTTTGTGAAGCAAAATAACTGTCAGATGTTGGTTTAAATTTAGTATTGCTGTAATCTTTTCTAGAGTAGTCGAAACTAATTAAGCCTTGTTGTCCAAAAATATAAGCAAAACTAGCAGTTAATTTTCCAGGATTTTGTAATCTATACTTTGGGAAGATATTAATGATTTGTGGGTCTACAATTTGTAAAACATCTGCACCACCGTCAGTTCTTATCGTTTCTATATATTGTGTAGTTTCTTCTTCTATACTTAACCATGTAGGGGAGTCATAAGTGAAGCCTATACGCAAAGCGTTAGATACTTTATAAATACCTCCTAACTGGAACGAAAACCCTCTACCTATAGTAGATAAGTTATTTTCAAAACCAACTTGAGTAACTACTGATCCTACATTGGAATTTTCTTCATATAAAAATGTTGTACGTTCATAATTTAAAAAATGTGAGTTTAGGTTTAGACCTAAATATAAATCATCTATGTACTGAGCCCCTATATTAAAAGCTATTTTTCCATTATAGCCAGTAGCAGCATAGTTATATTCTTGATTAAAATTTCCAGCAGCTATATTAGAATTGTATACTGTATTGTCATCGTCGAATGTTTGAGGTTCTAATATAAAAGAATCATATCCTAAATATGCTTGTTGGTTTACATATCCATAAGCGCTTCCTATACCCGCATAAGCATCAGATGTGTTTTCTCCAGGTAGAGCAGAAATTTGATCTAACCTTAAACCTTGGGCGTTATTTAAAAAATAACGATCTATAGATGTTGTATTTGTACCAGAACTAAACCAATCGTCATTATAATTTTTTGTGTTGTCGTAAGCGATACCTAGTGTTACTTTTTTCCAATTTGAATCCTCTCTATAGTTTTTAAATACAAAAACAGCTCCTCCTTGTTGTAGAGAAATGTCAGAATTAGAAGAGCTATTCCTGCCATTAAAAAAAGAGGTTTCATTATCATTGTTATCTCTAGATAGAGAAACTGATGCATAACTATTAGCAAATATAGCGGAGCCAGCAGGGTTTAAGCTTACAGCACTTAAGTCACCTCCCAATGAATTAAAAGCTCCACTTAAAGCACGAAATCGTGCAGACCCTTGTACCTCTCCGTTACTATACCTTAATGCATCATTAATGTCTTGAGCGTTAATTATAGGCATAGATAGGACGCCTATGAATAGTAATATTAACTTTTTCATATAATTAATTTAATTTCTTGATTTTTGTGAATTCTAGTTTCTTCTTCTTGAGCTACCTCCTCTAGAGGCTCTAGAAGGACTTGAACTTCTTGGTGAGCTAAAAGACCTGCTTGATCTCTGAGTTCTTGTATTTGAAGAGCTAGGGCGTACTCTTGTTCCAGAAGAAGGTCTAACTCTTGTTCCTCCTGAATTGCTAGGGCGTACTCTTGTTCCAGAAGAAGGTCTAACTCTTGTTCCTCCTGAATTGCTAGGGCGTACTCT
>Ga0189290_100297_pt1 | contig 13562 bp, 12 predicted proteins | sample UW140minimetaG_FD_130318 | JGI IMG/M metagenome (GOLD analysis project Ga0189290, IMG submission 130318) | Marine microbial communities from the Costa Rica Dome - UW140 mini metaG | ecosystem: Environmental > Aquatic > Marine > Oceanic > Photic zone | place: Costa Rica: the Eastern Pacific...
AATTCATTTGGCTCTATTCTGACTAACGTCAAGTTTTTTATTAATGTTTTTAATCCCCATGTTTCTCTTGACGTTTGCCAAAGTACTCAGGAATTTTTCGGTTCTATGGGGATTGTGGCTAACGGCTCGGCTAAACGCAGTAGGCGAGGAATCGAGCCTATTGTCGTTTTAGCCTTTGTTGTGTGCTGTTATTTATTAATTCAATTGCAAATTCTAAATCTTTATCTTTTTGTTCTACTATGTATTCAATTTTTGGCTCTATATAATAATCAGGAATAACGCTATTAAGTTCATTATCTCCATTTGGTTTAATCATAAATTGCAATCTTGGTAATTCTATTTCTAGACCTGTGTTTGGAAGAGTTATTTTCTTTTGACTCCCACAAAGCACAAATTCACTTCCTCCTGTTTCTTCGCCAATAAATATTGCCCTTTGATGTTTTCTTAATACCGAACTGAATATTCCTGTATTAGAAAAACTTCCCCCATTTATTAGAACATACACATTTCCTTTAAAGTTTCTCGACATTGGTTGGTGGGTGCCACTTTGCGGGCCATTACACTCAACAATTTTTCCTTTTTTCTTTTTATAATATTGCTCTACTAAAACAAACGGTTCACTTAATAAATATGAAAGCAAATATTTGGAGTATTTTAATTTTCCTCCTTGATTGTTTCGTGCATCTATAATCAAGTTTTGAATATTATTACTTTCGATGCTATTAATCACTTTTTTTATTTCAGGAATAAATTTTTGTTTATAGTAGCTTCTTAAAACATCTTTATGCCAATCTTTGATAGTTAGAATACCAATACTTTTTTCTTTGTCAATTTCAAGGTAAATTCCTTTGTCACTTCCTTTTTCTTGATTCCTGATGTTTTTAAAAAGTTCTGGTTTAGCAATGCCTTCAACTATCACATCCTTTTCCAATTCACCGTTATCAATCTTTATAAGATATTCATCTCTACAGCCATAGAAATAACTAAAATATTCATAGAAAAAAGTATTTAACACCCAAGTTGAATAATTAAAATTATTACCATCGTTCATCATTTTTTTCAACATCCCTTGAATCAACCCCGAAGATTCTATTCCATTTATTGAAACTATTTCTACTCCTATTTGTAATTCATCCGAATTACTATAATTCTTGGAAAGATACAGCTTACTGCCATCCCAAAATGGTTGTAATGGTATAAATAACCCATTTAAATTATTATTTTCTTTCCATTTTTTATTTGGATAAAATAATGTGTGTCCATCTTTGACAACTTCATTTGAAGTGGTAATCAAATTATAAACCTCCAAGTCAGTTAAGCTATCTTGTATGGTTATATTTTCAAAAAAATCGAAAAACTTTTCTTTTGATGTGTAAATATGAATGTTTGGATGCTGGTCAATTAGCTTTGACTGAAGATATGTCAAATCATCACGCACCTTTTGTTTACTATAAAAATCACTTTGTCCAAATGCAATAGTTGGAACGAAAGTTATACAAAGTAATAAATGTTTTAATTTACTCATTCAGGTTTCTTTTAATAGCACACAACGTTTAGTATAAGAAACGTAGGGCAGTAAATAAGCACTATCGTTTCAGTTTATTACTTAGCTAAATATAAATATTTTGCTTTTATTTTTCTCGTAAACGCCAAATTTTATATTTAGTGGACTTACTTAATATTCATAGACTTTTCAGTTTAGCACAAACGCCCTATGTTTTTTATACATTGTTAGGTGTCTGGCTTTTTTCCACAAACTTGCTAGCGTTGGTGTGAAAGCTCTTTTAAATTTGTGAGGGACGAGTAACTTTAAATGTGCTTGAACTTGCGTTGGCTTATTTCATAAACCTAATTTGTAAGTTCAGTTTAAAATATAATTCTCCATTTTCTTCATAAACAGAACCAAAATCGTGTCTATTCGAGCTTGCTGTATCTAATTTTGTGTTATTAAATAAGTAGTTTTCAAATTCATTCCTGTTATAAATATGGTAACACAAAACATCTCCATTTTCCTTAATAATTAAATATCCACCAGTAGCATCATATTCTCCAGTCCAAACTTTAGAAGGCATCATTCCTAAAGCTATGTCCGTTAAGAATCGTTTGATTTTGTATTCGTAAAATTTATGCTCGTTTGAAACGTCAAAGTTTAAAGGGTTTTTAGAATTCGTATTTTCAACTAAATCAAGAATACTTGATTTTTTAGATGAATAAAATTCATAGACGATTTGAGATAGTATTTCTGGTAACTTACTGTCAATAAGAATTAAATTATTAGAGAAAACTTGTTTCTCTGTTTTTACAAAATCAAATAGACCATTTGAGTCTAAAACAAAATTGATTCTATCCATTATTTTACTTCTTGAAGAGATTGAATTAATATCTTCTATTTGTGATGGAGTAAGTTTTACATTTGAAATTTTGAAAATAAAATTAGTAGTCTTACCTGCATTAAGCAGAGTAGAAGGACTACCTAATTGAGACTTTATACTAAATCCTAAAGTCGGTTGTTGATTTGTTCTTTGGTCGTGAACAACAATTGTAATATCTGTTTTTGCTGTTGAACTTGCTTTTAAAGAAATGCAATTAATTGATTGCATAAATTCCTCAATTTCGGGAACGGAAAAGGTTCTTTCTTTGTTCTCTTTTATTTTTTCAAGTAAGAATTTAGCTTTTTGTTTAAATTCTGAAATTTCAATTTTCAGAACTTCCTCCCCTCCAGAAATAAGTATAATTTCATCTTGAATCGAATATTCAAAATCTCCATTATTTTCTGTTCTTAAAACACGTAAAATTGGGTAAACAATACCTTCTAATTTTTCAATCTCTTTGTTTCCAAGAAATAATTGTTTGTCTCCAAGTAATTTGAATAGAGTGTAAATTTCACTCCATTCTCCTTTATTTCCTGTAATCATAAACTTTTAAGTTTTGCTATAATTTTTTTAGCTGTCGCTTGAATAGCTGGAACAGCAACAGAATTCCCGAATTGTTTGTAGGCTTGAGCATCAGAAACTACAATTTTATAATTGTCTGGAAAACCTTGTAATCTTGCCCATTCTCTTGGTGTCATTTTACGAATTCCTTCTTTGTTTACTTCTCCTCTTATATTTGTTACTGGTGTAAAATCTTTTAACCTAAAATCATAAACTAGATTTCTTTCTCTTCCCATTCCTCCACAAACAACTGCGTTCGCAGTTCCCTTGTTTGGAATAATTTCGTAACCAAACCCGTTACCTTTACTCGCATGTCTCGCTTTATGATTTCGTAAGGTGTTTACATACGTTTCAGATAAGTAGTATTTTACAGAAACTGTTTCAGTTTCTAAAATATTTTCTAGTGTTACTTTTTTCTTGACTGGTTTTGGGTATTCAAATTCCGTAATTCCTAAATCTTTTCTAAATCCAACTATAAAAATTCGCTCTCTGTTTTGTGGAACTCCAAATTCCTTTGCATTCATTATTTGTGGTTCAGGAATATAATAGCCTAAATCCTCTCGTAAAACATTTAGAATTGTAGCTAAAGTTTTTCCTTTTTCGTGACTTCTTAAACCTTTTACATTTTCTAGAAAAATTGCTTTTGGTTTTTTCTTTTTGATAATTTCAGCTACGTCAAAAAATAGAGTTCCTCTCGTATCTTCAAATCCGCCACGTTTTCCAGCGATTGAAAATGCTTGACAAGGAAATCCAGCACATAAAACATCAAATCCATCTGGAATATAATCTTTGGTTGCTTTTTTTGTAATATCACCAAATGGAACTTCTCCAAAATTTGCTTGATATGTTTGTTTTGAATATTTATCCCATTCGCTGGTAAAAACACACTTGCCTTTCAAGTTCTGAAATGCCAATCTAAATCCACCAATTCCTGCGAATAAGTCAATAAACTTAAATTCAGGTTTTTCAGGTGCAGGAAACGGTATGTTTTCTTGTTGGAAAATTAAATATTGTAGAGCTTCTTCAGCAACTATATCTGAGATTTCGTCTTCTGGAAATTTATATTCGAATAAGTTTTTAACGTGCTCTATTGCATCAGGTTTATAAAACTTGGACACTCCGTTTTTGTGATTATGTAAATAATGAGTAAAAGCAGCTTCAGTGTCTTTTTTAGACTCTATAAGTTTGATTTTGAATTTTTTATCTCCAAAGTTCTCGATTGATATTTTTTCTTTTAGAAGTACTTTTGTTCGTTTCATAATTTATAGTTGCAAGTTATGAAAAAAATCTCATTCTGCGTTGGGAAGAAAGCAATGTGTGCGATAGCACTCTTTGCTTTTGTGCTGTTGTTTTCTGCTTGCACCTAACGGTTTGTGTATGTTGCGTTTGCATCCCGCAGGGTGCATATGCAATATACATGGTGTTATATGCTTTATTTTCTATTTTCTCTTAGCATTCTAAATTTTTCAAGTCTTGGGTCGGTAAGTTTATATCTTTCCGAGAGTTCGATTGGGATTTGTTTGTAATGATGTTCTGGCATTCTTCTTTTATCTAAGTCAACAATTCCAATTTTTGAAGATTCAATTCTTCTTCGATACTTTTCAATTAAACTTTCTTGAGTTTGATCTATTATTAGTCTGCTGTGTGTTGAATAATTTGGAGTTCTACTACAAAGTTCTAAGATATCTAATTGTTTAAATTTCAATTCTTCATTTGCAAAAACGTGGAGTTCGGCAAGGTTTTTCATTAGGTTTAAGTCAAAATCAATTTCCGTGAGATTATTATATGACAAATTTAGCTTCGTTAACTCCACAAGAGAATTAATTTCCGCTGGTAGAATTTTCAATGCGTTATCAAATAAGGATAGTATTTTCAGTTTTGTCACCTTTCCAATTGTTTTAGAAATCTTCTTAATTTCATTAAATCCAAGCTCTAAATATTCAAGTTTAGTTAATCGACTTAAATCGAAATCAAAGTTTTGTATTTGGTTGTTGAAAAAGTTTAAATGTGTTAGATTTTCCAAATTTTCGATCTCTTTAGGTAAATTTTTAATGCTATTACCATGACCAAATAAGTACTCAAGATTTAACAAATCACCTAAAGATTCAGGTAATTCGGTCAAGTCATTCTCAGAAATCCGCAAACGTTTTAAGTTTCTAGAATTACCAATATTCTTTGGTAGAAATTTCAAATTATTCTTTTCAATATTCAGTATTTCAAGATTTTCAAGTTCAAAAATTTCGGTAGGCAGCTCTTTGATATTGTTCCCGTCCAAATAAAGAACTTTAAGTTTTTTAAGTTTTGAAATTTCTCTTGGAATACTCTGTATGTTATTATCTCTCAAATTGAGATTTGTCAAATGTTCTAAATCAAAAACTTTACTCGGTATATTGGTTAAATCTTCTTTTGTCAGACTTAATAAAGCTGATTTTTCAGATTTTGCTCGTTCTATTTTAGAAATTATTTGGTTCATTTTCTCTTATTGCATATAACGGTCTAGGCTATGAACAGTTGGGGATTTTAAGCCCTAACTTTTCGGTTTAGCACTGACCTTTGTTTTATGTTTTTTATTTCGTTTTATCACTTTCGCCCCAATTGTTTATAGCCATTGTTAGCAACTGGTCTTTTTATTCATTTTCCAATAAATACCCGAACTTTTCGACAATCAACTTCTTGCTTACTTTTGAATCGATAACATTTCCGTTTGTATCCGTAGAAAAGTATTTTCCATTTTCTTTGACATAAATTGTGTCCAATGATTCTTGTGTCAAATATGGCCATTCCCACAAAATCTGTTCGTATTTGATAGGATGGATTATTTTGTTATTCCAATCAACTGTTCCATATAGGCCATCTTTTTTTACTTTTATTAGTTTTGAGTTGTCTACAAAAATCTCATCATATTGTGTTGGAATTACAATTTCTCCATCTCTGCTTATCAATCCTTTTTTACCATTTTTAGTTACGAAATGCTCTTTTGGTCCATATTCTACCCAATTAGATATTTCTTCATATTCAATTGGGATAATTATGTTTTCATTTATGTCAATAACACCAAATAGCCCCTTTTGCTGAACGATGAATCTTTCATTTTTATCATAAAAAACTGGTGTAATATCCTCGTATGAAAACGAGATTATTTGATTACCATTTTCATCAAATGTCCCAACTTTGTTGTTTTTCTCAAACACATAATGTTTAAAGAACTTTTGGGAATATGCATCATCAAATTCAAATGGTATAACGACCTTTCCGTTGTAATCGATTAATCCATATTTACCATTTTTCTTTGCATAAGTTACTTTATTGCCATCGAAAGGTTTTATTTCTTGATATTCAAATGGTATTTCGATGAAGCCTTTGTCCGAAACTGTTCCTGCCATACCAGAACTGTTAGTTAAGACAAAATATCTTTGATATGAATCTTCTGTTTTGTAGCTATCCCACTCTAGTTCCTTAATGTCAAAATCTGTTATTGGATTTGCGTTACTATCTAAAAGTTGAATATTTTGACCTTTTTTTATAGCGAAAAGGTTAGACTCATTAGAATATTCAGTAGGATGCTCAATAAAGTCATATTTCAATGGAACTATGGTTTTTCCCAACGTGTCTATAATTCCATATTTTCCGTTTTGTGCAACAATTGCTAAATGATTTCGGAATGACTCACCTACCTCATAAGCCCCAAAAGGGACAATCTCGTTAAACTCATTATCGATATATGCAACTCTGCTGTCTTTTTCTACCCGACATAAACCTTTTAGAAAATAAGTGTAGTTTCTATCATCGTAATATGATTCAGTTATTTTATCGTATTTAAAGTCAGTCAATTGTTTGCCTGAGCAAGAAAAAAATGCCCATTTTCCGTTTTTCATTGCACAAACCAATGAATCGATTTTGTTGCTTCTAACTTTCTCAAATTGGATAGGAATAATCTCATTGCCACTTTGGTCAATAAATCCGTATTTACCATCTAACTTAGCACTTGCCAATCTGCATTTATAAAAGTGGCTTTCGTTTTCGTACTTAAACGGTATTACTACATTACCTTTTCTATCTAAATAACCGTATTTGCCATTTTTCTTTGCCGGCACAAGTCCGTTAGAAAAAACACTTAAATCATCATAGATGAATGGTATTATTGTGTCTTGTTTTATATTAATGTAGCCACTTTTTGCATTTGAATGGGCTAAGATCATTCCTTCTTCATCAATTGGATTGAGAAATTTGTATTTGTTTAGTGGTATTATGGTGTCTCCATTTTGATTAACAAATCCCCAAGAATTTTCACCCATAATCCGTTTGAAGCTATCAGATTCTGTTGCATTAAAATCAGCGTTTTGTTGTTTACAAGAAACAGCAATGAAGAGTAAGAATATTATATTTAGAAGTTTGCTCATTCTTTGGTTTTGCCTTGTTGCTAACGTTCCTTGTATGTTGCGTTTGCCTGCCGGAGGCGGCATATGCAATATACAAATTGTTGTATGTAGTTTTAATATATTATTGAGTCTTTGGCTATTCCATTATCATAAGTAATGGATTTATTTAAATTGCCATTTTCGTCATAGTGCTTAATGATACCATCAAAGAAACCATTTTTCATATTCCCTTCAAGATTTTTAATACCAGAGTCATTATAAGTAATGATATGTCCGTGATGTTTATTATTAATTTTTTCGGATCTCTCAATTACAATTCCATTATCATTATAAATTATTAAGCTTCCATTTGTTTTAAAGTCCTTGAACTCAGCTTCTGCTTTTAATTTCCCATTTTTAGAGTAACGGAATTCTTTGCCAGTAGTTATTTGACTTACTGTATCCAAATTGACAATTTGTAGCTTTTTAATGTTTCCATTTTCATAAAATGTTTTACTAGTATCACATTTTTTTCCATACCAATACTTATCAGATGATTTTAAGTTGCCATTTTGAAAATATACTTTAACTATTCCGTGAAGTTCTCCGTTTTTTATAAAGTTTTTTTCTTCTAGATTTCCATTTTCAAAATAAATTACTCCTTCTCCAACTTGTTTTCCCATATTCCAATAAGATACACTTTGCAATTTGCCATTTTCCCAAAAGTTTTCTCTTTTACCGTGTTCTAGTCCGTCCTTAAGTTCAATTATTTGTCTTAAAGAGCCATCATTCTTCCTGTATTTTTTCCAAACACCTTGCTCAAGATTATTTGCTATGTTTCCTTCTTTTGTTAGAATTCCATTATTAGAATGATATCCTTTATAATATCCATTTTCATATTTTAATTTAATAACGGAATCAGCTTTTCTCCATACGGTTTTTATAAGCTTATTAGAATCTTTATCATAAAACTTTTCAATTCTGTTAGGCAAACTGTCAATTACTTCTATTTCTCCAAATCGATTTCCATTATCAAAAAAGTAAGTTAATTTTCCTTTTTTATATTTAAAATCCGAATTCGAGCTTGTTTTTTGCCAATATCCAGTTTTTCCTTCTTCCTTATAATAAAGATAATTTGCGTTTCTATATTTTATGTCTCCAATATCCGAAGAGCAAGATTCCATTATAAGAGAAGAAATAAATAATGAAAGTATTAATAAAGTCAGTTTCTTAATTTTCATTTATGATTTGAAGTTCTTTTGGTATTACATACAACGTTTGGTGTATGGTTTGTTGCGTGTTTAAGCTACTAATTTAGTAAATACAAAACCAACTTGAAAATCCGCGAGGATTTTCGTAAGTAGGCGAGAACTAGCAATGAATTATACACGGTGTTGTGCGTAGGCTTTTTTTATCAGTTTATCTACTGTTATAACTCTAAATGTATTGGAATTTATTGTAATTCTTACATTATTCTCACTATTTGTAACGTAATAATTTTTTCCAATCTTTTTAAATAACTTTTTGTCAGTCATTTTCAATGTTTTGTCAATAAACAATTCGATTTGTAAGTTTGAAAGGTCAGTTGATAGCTTTTTATTTATTCTTCCATAAACAAGGTCTGTATAACAAATGTTTTCAATGATTTTTTGCTTCTTATCAACCATTTGTAGATTCCTATAATGTTTTTATATAATCCAATATCTCCTCTGAAACTTTAAACATTTGAGTTTCTATCTGTTTTGTCAGCAAATCCAAATTATTAAAATCAGGATCTTCCACCAACGTAGTTTCAAGAATTGAATATTTAGGCATTTCCGTTTTGCCTTTGTTCCACTTTGTTGTTTTCAACAATTCCCAATATTTCTTTTGGTTCGGTATGGTATTACCCAAAAGCCAAACCTCAAATCTCATTTCCAAGTGATTTAATACAAGTCCAAGTTTTAGCTTTTTACTTTTTAAAAAATCGTTTGAGTAGTAGAAATATGTATAGTCCATATATCCGTGAAGAATTCCAGCAAATGAATATTGGTCAGAAAGACTTTTAATGAAATCCGTTCTTAATTTCATGACAAATTTTACTAACTCATTATAAGCTATTAATATGTCTCCTTTTTCTAATTGTTCTTTATAAATCGAAACATATTTATTCAAATTCTCCATTTTTGCTCTTATAAATTCTTTAGTTCAAGGTTTTGTCAGCTTACGCACAACGGTCTCGGCTATGAGTTGTTGCGTGGTTTAGCACTTAACTTTGCAAGTACACACCAAGCTGAAAATCCGCGAGGATTTTCAGAAGTAGGCGAGAACAAGCAATTACTTATAGCCATTGTTGTGGTGTCGTTATTATATTTTTAGTTCTTCAATTCTTTTTAATATTCTTTCTTTATCAAAATCAATTTTATTCTTTTCATAAAAGACAATTAGATTGTAATGAAAGTAATTAAAGTGATATTCTTCAATTAATGTATCTAAAATTTTCAAAAACTCTTTTTTATCTTCTTCATTAAGCTGATTGTAAACTTTAGTCATTGACCAATTATTCATCATACTTATGAATTCCTTGTCGAATAAATAAGCTAAAACTTTATGTTTACTTGAAGTTTCAAATAGCTTAAAATCTTGATTTAATATTCTCCGTAAGACAGAATGTTCTTTGAATGAGATTCGTTTATCTTTCCATTCTATATATTTTTTGATTCCTCTATTAATATTTTCTTTATTCTTTTTGTCTCCTAAAAGTTCAAAAATTTCAAATGCCCAGTACTGGTTAAATTTTTCAGGATTATCAAAATATTCAACCTTTCCTGTATTTATATTTAAACCTATTTTTGATAATAATTTAGATGCTTCATAAACTAAATATTGTGCATCTTCTTTTGTTTTTGTGTAGAATAATTGGTCGTCCGCATATCTTAAATATTTAGCGTCCAATTCATCACATTTTTTCTTAATTTCTTTGTCAAAATCTTGAAGATAAAAATTAGCTAAAAGTCTTGAGCTATCACTAATTTCATCTTGAGGTAATCCGACTGACTTTTTTGAGTAGCCTTGAAACTTTTTATTCCAATTACTCAAAAAATGAGTTAATAAATCGATGTAAAATAACTTGTTCCTTGGTGAAGCTAAATACAACTTCTTGCCTAATAAATCGATACTCACATTATCATAAAAATTAGCAATATCTAATTTAACAACAATTTTATGTTCGTCCGAATTATTGTTTGCAAACGCTTTTTTTTGAAAATCAGACCAATTTTCTGTCCATAAAAATGGGTTGTAACTATTTGAAGGTGCCGAATCTAATAGTTCTAATTCATCTCCTTCTTCTTTTAATCTAATTTGATTCCCTAAACGCCAACCTCCATAAGTTCCTTCAACATAATTTCCTGCTATTTCATCCTCTAAAATTTTTGTACAGAAATAAAAAAGAAAATAGTCTTTTGGATGAAAAGTTGGTGTGATTCTCGCTACATAATTTGCTTTATTAATAATTATGTAATCTCTTGGTGTTGATGGATGATATTTAAATTCCGTAATCTCTCTGTGAAGAATTTCGGCAATTTCATTTCTAACAATTGGACTTGAATGAGGGATTATACTTTCGTTTAATTTTTTTGAGAAACTTTTGGGAAAGAAATTTTTAAAAGATTCAATGTCTATCATTCAGGTCGTTTTTTTAATGCACCACAACGTTTCGGCTATGAGTAGTTGCGTGTGTTAGGGACTAACCTTGCAAGTACACACCAAACTGAAAATCCGAGTGGCTTTTCAGAGGTAGGTGAGAACAAGCAATTACTTATAGCCATTGTTAGGTGCAGTTTTTATTCGTTCGTATATTTTATTGATTATTTCAGAATTAGCTGTACTTAATTCTTTCTCTTGATTGTTATATTTCTTATCTGAGAATACTTTTGAGAATTCAGACTCGATATTCTCAATTGTTTCTAAAAAGTTAGAATGTAAAGTATTGTATTTGTCAATTATCTCCTGATTTTTAATTTCTTGACTTTCTGTACTTTCATTGTATATGTTTGAATATGCAAACCGACATAATTCATTTATCGACTGCATAATTTGATTATTATATTCAAATACTTTTGAAAAGTCTTCAAGTGTTGATTCGTAAAACCATTCTTGTGTTAATAACCCTAATTCTAACTCTACATTTTCATAATTATTTAAAGTTGTTTTTACTTTTTTAATCGATGGGTTCAATCGTAAAATTTGTGCTCTAATATTTTGCCAAGTGGTTCTTGTATTAGCAACTAAACCTGCATAACTATGCATTGAGCGTCTTCTGTTTATAGAGTTAATTTCTCGTTGAATAAATAGTCTAAAGTCTTGAACGGTATCATTCGCCCAACTATATCCAATTCTACTATGGTTGTGTAGAGTTACAACTTCGATTTTATGTTGCCAACTTGTAGGTGAAAAATTACTTGAACCATAATAGATTGAATTTTCTGTTAATAACCATTTTGAGTGATTCTGATAACTTAACATTACAGCAATTCCGTTTCTAATACAATAATTAATTAAAATTGGTTGAGGGTTATTTGGGCCATATAAATTTGGTGGAAAAATCATCAGAATTGGAACTCCTTGATTAGCTTTAATTCTAAGTTCATCAAAAAACATTTGTCCTTGACGTGCAAATGAAAAATTATATCCACCAATAACTATGAAAGAATTAGCATTATGAACCATATCTATTATTTCATAAGTAATGTCCTCTCCGTTACTTTTTATTCCCCATTGTGAATAGTTTGGGTTTCCTATCATTTTTACTTCTGTGTTTTTTCAAATTGCACCTAACGGCTCGAATATGGGGCGTTTGGCATTTCAAAGCTCCAATCTATAAAACCGCTATATTTTTTTATTAATTGTACTCATTTTCAAATTAGAACTATCCGCCAAATGACCTATATTTATTGTTGTAAAACGTTTTTCATTAGGTCTGTCTCGTAGCTTGTGTCAAAACTTATATATGTAATCTCATCAATTACTATTTCCACTAAATCTAGCCACTCCGATGATTCACTTAGAAGCTTCAGAATCACTTTCGTTTCAGTTAAACTGTCAATCTTGCCAACGTAGTATGAATCATTATCCTCTGATGTGAAAATTGCTATTAATTCCTTTTCTCTCAATGCCTCTAGCGTGTCATGAAATGAATTCATGTTATCAAGGGGCAATTGGTCTATAAATTCCAGGTAATTATCATTCTTAATTTCTTCGAGTTCTTCCTTATCCCAATATCTATATTTCTCAATCTCCTCACTTCTTATGATTGCGAATCCATCATATTCGTGAGTCTCCTCATTGAAGCAAATAAAGATAAATACACTCTTATTGTCTTTTATGCAAATACCCGAATAAACTTCATCCCTATTCGGTAATAAATCAACATGTATCGGAATTCTATTTTTTATTGCATTCTCCATTTAAAAATCAATCATGCATCAGGAGTCATATAAACTCTAATCGCTTGTTCACTTATTATATCAATTTCAACTGTAAATCGCGGTCCAGACTTATATTCATTCAAAGGTTGAAAATCTATTTTCAATTTCTCAGGAGTACTTGTCGAAGTTTCATATCCAATAATTGTGAAATCTGATTCTATAGTCCTAACAAATGGCATATTATTAATATCTGCCGGAAAATCTCCGTGATATAATGAATCATTCTTAATATTCTGAATCGAAGTCAAGATTGCCGTAATTGCATTATTAGTCACATTTTTTGTCCATGGGAAATTTACTTCAGGTTCTGGCTTTTCCTTCTCAATTAAGTTGCCCTTGTCATAGAGTAAAACAAGCGTTTTTAACCCTGTTGTATCCCAGTATTTCCATTGCCCTGTTGGTAATCCATTCTCAATCTTTACAAATCCTTTTAATTTACTGTTGTCATGATAGAATTTACATTCTCCTGTAAATTTTTCTTTTGCGTGAATTTCACAATCCCCCTCGTAATAGATTCCATTTTTCTCAAACACCATTTCATTAAGTACAATTTCATCAGAGTCTTTTTCTCGATTTTGCACACATGAAACTATCAACAAAATCATTCCGATAAAAGATAATTGAATCAATCTATATTTTAATGTAATGTTCATAGTTTGCAGGGTGTTCTTAAATGTTTTACAACGTTCAGTGTATGGTGCGTATCCCGGAGGGTATGCACTATACACCTTGTTGTGGTGTCGTATTTTTATTTATTTCAGTGATAATTTTATTTGCCACATTCAAACAGTGATCTCTATTTC